>Ga0209755_10000124_pt1 | contig 144359 bp, 127 predicted proteins | sample TergutCo191P1_FD_187301 | JGI IMG/M metagenome (GOLD analysis project Ga0209755, IMG submission 187301) | Cornitermes sp. P1 segment gut microbial communities from Petit-Saut dam, French Guiana - Co191P1 (SPAdes) (version 2) | ecosystem: Host-associated > Arthropoda: Insects > Digestive... | reverse complement strand
CCGGATCACGCTGAAGCATTGTTTCTACATCAAGATATAAAAAGAATCTTTCCCATTGTGACTGCTGGCGTGCTGTGAGCATATATGCAACAACCTGATCCGGAGACAGATTCTGGCGCACCAATACAGCTCCTGTTGCAATATCCATTTCAAGGGGAATTCCGTCAGGGCCGGGAATGAGAGGCGGACGCAGGGTAAGATTTAAATAATTTGTTTCGATTGATGAAGCTAAAACCGAGCGGTATAATTCAGGATAAATTAAAGCGCGTACCCTGAATGATCCGCTTTGTTCAAAGTTTACATAATCGCGGAGATCCTCAACAAAAGAAAATGATTCTCCGCTCTCTATAATAATTTCGCGGAAAAATACGTTTGATACCTGCGTTCTTTTCCGTGTAAGTAAATCGGACTGCGGAAGCTGCCTGTTTGTCATCGTCCTAATATCAAAATCAATTGAAAAACCGCGATCGTCAGCAAGTTTAAACCTGTATGGATAAGGGCTGTTATTTGTTATCGTTATCTGCACATAAATAGGATTGGACTGAATGTAATAAATCTGCCTGTCAAAAAAACGAATGTTATATTCGACTTGTCCCCTAATCATAGGATCATATGGATTTTCAAACGCATTTAATAAAGGAAGGACTCCAAAACCTGATAAATTCATGAATATTAAAAAAAATAAAGCCGCTAATCGATAATTACTTTTCATTATGCTTCCTTTAGTTAATGTTTTACTGCCGTTTTTTATTTGATAACACTGTATTTACCAAACCTGTTAAAACATAATCAGGCAGAATGGGTATTCAAAAAGAATACACTTCTATAATATAGTAATCGGTATATTTACATGAATTCCTTATCATTTATTGATCTTTTAGATAAAATTCGCGCCAGCGGCTCTTTTTCATTATTAAACAAGGCTGTAAAAGATTTAAGCTTTCCTGTCGACATTGAAGGCTGCGAAGGAACGCTTGCTTCCTTTCTTGTTGCAGATATCTGCCTTGGCAGGGACAACTCTTCAAAATCACGAACCGGCTGGTCAGGAAGCGATTTAAGATCAATAAACCAGATTTTCATTGTCGTGCCGCATGAAGAGGCGGCGGATGATTTAATGACAGATCTTGCTTCTGTTGAGGATATTTCCTGTATAAAATTCCCATTGTGGGGAACGGCTCCTTACCGCGAACTAACTGTTCAAGCTGCTGTATTCGGCGAAAGAATGAAAGTAATTTCCGCGCTTGCTCTTGGAAAATCCGCCGGTACAAATGATATTATTAACGTTGTCATTATTCCGCAGCGTTCTCTTTTATCGCCGGTTCCTCCGAGTGATTATATTAAAAGCCTTCTTATCACATTAAACCCGGAAAAGTTAATAGACACAACTGAACTTTCAAAAACGCTTACTTCATACGGCTATACAAGGGTTCCGCGCGTTCAGGTACAGGGTGAATACGCGCTGCGCGGAGAAGTATTGGACATTTTCATGGGCGGTGATGAGCACGCCTACAGGGTTCTTTTTGATTTTGATAAAATTGAATCTATAAAAAAATTCGATCCTGTAATGCAAATGACAAAAAAAGACAAACTCAGCGGACTTGTTATCCGGCCGATGAAAGAAGTAATCTGGACAGATGATCGAATAGAAATTCTTAAAAATAAATTATCGTCTTTTAAGGAATTTCCCGACGGAGGAAAATCTGTAACAGATGAACTAATTGTAAAGCATTTTTTGAAAGGCGAGGAAATGTTTTTCCCGCTTGCCTTTGAAAAGCCCGGAAGCCTTCTTGATTACCTTAAATCCGGTAATAATTTATACCTTGATATTTTAATGCTGATTGACAGGGAAAGACTCGAAAATACATATGAAAGCATCATGCGTGATTATCAGGGATTATATTCAAAAGCAATAAGAGAAAAAAAACAGTACGAACGCGATTCTTCATTAACAGGAAATATGTTAAACTATCCTCTGCCTGAAAGGTTTGTTTTAGACTTCGCGCAGCTTCTTGATGAATTTTCAAAAAGATCATCCAATATAGTTTCGTTAAGGTCTATAAAAGGGCAGCCAAAACCTGATGTCCGCCATATTGAACTTATATGCGAGCCTGCCCGCAGTTTCTTTGGCAATCTAAAATATTTAAAAGATGAATTTGACACTCTGCTTGGAAACGGCTGGAAAATTATTGTGGCGGCTGAGTCAGAAGTTCAGGCGGACAGAATCAGCATGATTTTGAACGCTCATAAATCACTTTTTATTATGGCAGTTCCTCTTACAGCGGGATTTTCGCTTCCTGATATTAAGTTGATGGTTATTCAGGAAAATGAAATTTTCGGAAGAAGGAAAAGAGCGGCGCGATCGCTGAAAACAGTCCGATCAAGTCCTATAGATACTTTTGTTGAAATAAACCCGGGTGATTATATTGTTCATGTTAACCACGGGATAGGTTTATTCAAAGGAATTGAAAGGCTTAACTCTCTTGGACATGAAAGAGACTATATCAAAATTGAATACGCAGGCGAAGAAACGGTTTTTGTTCCTGTCGAGCAGCTGAATCTTGTTCAGCGTTATATAGGTCATGAAGGGCACAGTCCGCGCCTTGATACAATAGGTTCAAAAAGCTGGGAAAGCAGAAAGAACAAGGTAAAAAAATCCGTAGAGGATATCGCGGAAAAATTAATTGAACTTTATTCAAAAAGAAAACAGGCGCAGGGGTACGCGTTTTCTAAGGATTCGCAATGGCAGACAATGTTCGAAGCCGCTTTCGCTTTTGATGAAACAGAAGATCAGCTCCGCTGCATTGAAGAAATAAAAAAAGATATGGAAAGCGTCTCTCCTATGGACAGGCTTGTATGCGGCGATGTAGGTTACGGCAAAACGGAGGTGGCCCTGCGCGCGTGTTTTAAAGCTGTAATGGACGGCAAACAAACTGTATTCTTAGCCCCAACTACAATTCTAGTTGAACAGCACCATGAAAATATAAAAGAGCGCTTCTCGCAGTTTCCTGTAAATGTCGCAATGCTTTCCCGTTTTGTAGACAGAAAGAAAACGCGCCTAATTTTAGAAAAGCTAAAAAACGGCGAAATCGATCTTGTAGTCGGAACGCACCGGGTTATTCAAAAAGATGTACTGTTTAAAAACTTAGGCCTTATAGTAATTGACGAAGAACAGCGTTTCGGAGTAAAGGATAAAGAAAGATTAAAGGAATTAAAAACCAATGTCGACTGCCTTACGTTATCTGCAACTCCGATCCCGCGCACGCTTCATATGAGCCTTGTAAAAATCAGGGACATGAGTCTTCTTGCGACCGCGCCGCCCGGGCGTCACCCTATAGAAACCTTCGTAGAAGAATACGACAATTATCTTATCGCAAAAGCGGTTCGCCGCGAAGTGGAAAGGGGAGGGCAGGTTTTCTTTTTGCATAACCGCGTAGATTCCTTAAAAGACACGCGCCAAAAGCTTGAACGCCTTCTCCCGGAAATTTTAATTGATACCGCTCACGGACAGATGGACGCTTATGAACTTGAAGATGTTATGCGGCGTTTTATTCACGGAGCGTTTCATGTGCTTGTTTCAACAACAATTATAGAGAACGGAATTGATATTCCCAACGTTAATACAATAATTATCGACAGAGCCGATATGTACGGCGTATCGCAGCTTTATCAGCTTCGCGGAAGAGTGGGACGATCCGATCGTGTTGCGTACGCCTATCTTTTTTATCCGGAACAAAAAGCGTTATCTGAAATTGCGATGAAACGCCTTCAGACAATTTCTGATTTCACAGAGCTTGGAAGCGGTTTTAAAATCGCCATGAAGGATATGGAAATAAGAGGTGCGGGGAATCTGCTTGGAAGGGAACAGTCAGGCGACATTTATTCTGTCGGTTTTGATCTTTATGTCAAACTTCTGGAAGACGCAGTAAGAAAGCTTGAAGAATCGGATTATGAAGCAGAAACAGAAACCCTTCTTGAGCTTGAATATTCAGGTTTTATTCCTGATTCTTATATTGATTCGCCGCAGTCAAAAATGGAAGTATATAAAATGATTGCCGCAATCCGCGATAAGGATGACTTGGAGCGGGCTTGGGCTGAGCTTTTAGATCGATTCGGACCTCTGCCGGATGAAGCGGCTTCTCTTTTATCGCTTGCTGAAATAAGGATTATCTGCCGCAAGCTTTCGGTATTATCCTTAAAAGAAAGAAGCGGCATTGTACGCATTGAATTTGCCAAAGTAGCGCGCGTAAAAGTAGAAAGATTGATACGTTTAATGCAGGAATCAGCCGGCAAAGTAAAACTTGATCCTAAAAAACCTAATATATTAATAATGACAACCGGTAACATTGGTTTAAAAGAAAAGAGCGAATTCCTCCGCGAAAAATTATCGGTCTTAACCAATTATTGACAAAAATGTTATATTGATTTAATTTTTTTATTATGATAGATTGTCAAAATGCCAAAAGATTCAAAAAGTGAAGCTCCTCATCATGGTCTTGCTGTCTTAAAGCGGTCAGGTGAAAAGCCCGCTCCTGATTTTTTAGATAATGTTCAAAGAATTACAGAAAAATATTTAACATACCGCGCAAGAGTCCGCCGCAATAAAAAAGATAAACGTAAAAAAAAGAACCCTGTACTGGACTGGATAGAAGCGTTTCTATGGGCAGCCTGCATGGTATTGCTTATCAATCAATACTTAGTGCAGGCTTACAGAATTCCTTCCGGCTCAATGATTGATACGCTTAACATAGGCGATCATGTTTTTGTAAACAAGATTATTTACGGCCCTGAACTGCTTCCCGGTTTTTTAAAACTGCCAAGCCCTATAAAGCCAAAACGGAATGATATTATCATTTTTGAAAGCCCTGCGTACATTTCCCGCGGTACTGTTTTTGATATCGCGCAGAGGGTGCTTTACATGCTTACATTATCTTTAGTTGATATTGACAGGGACGAAAGAGGCGATCAGAGAGTTCATTTCCTTATAAAAAGAGCGGCAGGGCAGGCAGGCGATCGCTTTAAAATCGAAAACGGAGAGATGAAAATTCTTTTCGCGGGAGAGGATCGCTGGGTATATGAAAGGGATTATAACGCTAAACGCGGATGGAATCATAATATTTCCCGTCTTTTAACACAGGATCAATATCCTGTTCTTACCGCGGCGGGAAAAGCGCGCGGCTGGTCAGATTCAGGTTATCCGATATCTGATAATCTATATACTGAAGCATCTTTAATTGATAGTATGCAGTATGGAGACAGTTTCGCGTTTCACAGGGCAAGGCTTGAAACACAGAGAAAAGCCGCAGCGGCAGACAGGCGTTATGCGATGCTTCACGCAAGAGAACACTTGCTCGGCTGGTACGTACCTGACGGAAGACTATTGCCGCTCGGTGATAACCGCGACAGCTCTCATGACGGAAGAAATTTCGGGCCTGTAAGCGCAACGAAAGTGCTTGGAAGCGGAATGATTATTTACTGGCCGTTTTGGAGATGGGGAATTATTAATTAATTTTAAAGGATATCATGTTTAACAGGTGGTCGCAGTATTCATACAGAACGCAGAAAAAAAACCGTTATAAAGTATTAAAATTCTTTATCGGGTTTTTAATACTATTTATTATTTATAACTGTTTAACCGCTTTCTTTTTTTCGGTATGGGTAGTTGATAATAATACAATGCAGCCGGGGTTAGCCGAAGGCGATAGAATTATTTTTAATTCATTCAACCCGCCTTGGGGCGGAAATAATGATAATCTGTTTCCGTTTATCCGCGGCAGCATTGTTCTTGTTGATATGAGGCACGAAAACAGCCAAAATTTATTTTTCCGCGTACTTGACGGCATTGTAAGATTTTTTACCGCGCAGAGAATAAGTATTTTTTCAAATTCAGGCCAGCATTATATTAAAAGAGTGATCGCGCTTCCCGGAGATGAGATATCAATGCAGAATTATGTTTTCAGGGTAAAGCCGGCGGGAAGCTCATACGCTCTTACAGAGTATGAACTTTCTAACGAACCATATTATCCTCTTGTTCCACATGTTTCATCTTTATGGGATGAATCACTCCCGTTTTCAGGCAGCATGGACACAATAATTCTGGGGCCTGATGAATGTTTTATTATTTCTGATGATCGCAGCAACACAAATGATTCGCGCACATGGGGGCCCGTAAAACCGTCATTAATAAAAGCAAGAGCTGTTCTGCGTTTCTGGCCGCTTAATAAAATCGGACTTTTGTAATAATTAAATTATAATGAAGTTGTTTAATAATTGAAGTTATCGAACAACTCAAATAAAATTTTCAATAAAGTTGAAGAGGAAAATATTCCCTTTACAGAGAAAAGAGTGAACGTAAGAACCGCAAGCCTTTACATTCATATTCCGTTTTGTAATTCTCTGTGCGATTACTGTGATTTTTTTTCTGTACCAATAAAAAAAATTAATGACGATTATATTGATTTTTTTATAGCCGCGCTTATAAAGGATATTAAAAATCAGATTAATTTTTTTAATATTAAAGATATTCCTTCTGTTTACACAGGAGGAGGAACTCCGTCCGTATTGGGAAAAAAAATTAAAACTCTTCTTGATGCGCTTAATAAACTGCCAAACTTTTCTCCGCGGGAATTTACTGTAGAGGCTAATCCTGAGTCAATAACAAGTGAGTTATTTGCTATTTTACGCGGAGAAGGCGTAAACAGGCTCAGTCTTGGAATACAGACATTTAATCAAAAAAGCCGCCTTGCGGTTAACAGAACGGGAGATACTTACGGTCTTGAAGATCGCCTTTCTCTTGCTTCGAAATATTTTAAAGGGATGTTATCGGTAGATTTAATCACAGGTCTTCCGTATCAAAATACTGAAATTATATTAAATGATATTAAACGCGTCCTGTCTTATGATGTATCGCATATTTCCCTTTACAGCCTGACGATAGAAAACGGCACTCCTTTATATGAAAATATTAATAAAAAAATTGTAACTCTTCCTGATAGCGATTTTTGTGATTCGCTTTGGCTTACAGGACGCGATGCTCTTTTGGAAGCCGGATTTGATCATTACGAAGTATCAAATTTCGCCCGCCACGGGAAACAATGTCTTCATAATGTCCGTTACTGGCAGATGAAGAGCTGGATGGGAGCAGGTCCTTCAGCATCAGGCACTATAATTGATAAAGAATCCCCTGCGGCTTGGCGCTATACATATCCCGAAGATATGGACAAATATTTAGAATCAATTAAGACTACGGATTCAAACAGGAGTTTTAAAAATATTATTGATGTAAACAAAGAAGTATTGGATAATGATGTTTTGTTACGCGAAAGTCTGCTTATGGGCTTTCGATATAAAAACGGCCCTGATAAGAAACTGTTTAAAAAACGGTTTGGCATAACAATTGAAGAATGTATTCCGCAAACACTGAAAAAATGGAAAGGAAAAAATAAACTGCTGTTTTTAAACGGTTTTTTATGCGACGCTTTTTCCGAGCTTGATAGAAAACAATTAATCGTCTGAGAAAGAATCGTAAATATCTTTAAAATCCTCGGTAATATTTTTAAAAACTTCGATTAGATTAGGATCAAAATGACTTCCTGAGCCTTCAAGTATTTTTTGTATAGAGACTTCATGGCTTAACGCGGGCTTATAACTGCGTTCCATGCGAAGAGCATCATAAACATCGGCGATTGTAACGATTCGCGCAGCCAGCGGGATCATGTCTCCTTCCAGCCTGAAGGGGTATCCTGTACCGTTCCACTTTTCATGATGAGAAAGCGCGATTTCCTTTGCCATAGGATTCGGATAAGTTGAAAGAATAAACGCGCCGTTTTTTGTATGTTCGCGCATTACCGCCCATTCCCAGTCAGACAGCGGCCCTTGTTTATTTAAGATATCATCCGGTGTGCCGATTTTGCCGACATCATGCATTGCGGCGAGAAAACCGATATTATCTATAAAGTCCGCGTCAATGCGCTTGTATGATTCGCCTCCGATTTTAAAAAGCTCCTGCGAAAGGTGTCTTGAATATTCATTAACGCGGGTAATATGTTTTCCGGTATCATTATCTTTTAATTTTGACGCTTCAAGCAGCGAAAGGAAGACTGAACGAAGAAGTTTTTTATTTTCTTCTGTAAAGTCGTCAAACATTACAACAAAATCGCTTGGAACGCTTAAATCCATTTCCAGCGGAAAAATATAAACTCTAATCTGAACAGAAACCGTATCGCGTGTTTTTAAATGAGCGGTGCCTTTCCATGAAAAACCGTTTCCGCCGTTTAAAATTGTGTCCCGGATTCTTCTCGCGTCTTCTATGCCAAACGCCTTGCCGAAAAGGTCAAAGAAATATTTCCCGGAAAGATTATGAAAACCTATAAACAGATGTTCACAGGCTTCATTCGCGTAAATAATTCTAAGCTGTTTATTAATTATTAATACAGGAAAAATACTTGCTTTAAATGCATTGATAGAAGACGATACCTTATCGCCTGTATGCTGCGTGTCAGATAAATCATCGCTAGAAGCGTCGCTAAAGGAAGAGCTCTCATCTTCCGGTGAAATTTCTTCTGAACAGTCTATCTCTTCAGGCTCATCAAGGGGTTCCAGTTCTTCTTCGTAATTATTATCCATTTTTTCCTAAAAAGTTTTAATTTATATTTTATCCCGGCAGCCTGTTATATTCAGGACCTGAAAATAAGTTCGCAGTGTTATTATTATCCAATATTTTATAGTTTTTTGCAATGGCAATAAGCTCTTTTGCGTAACCGCGGTTTTCGCTGTTTATTACGCAAATATCCTTTATTTCAGACGGTAATGATTTACTTATAAAAAACGCTCCGGGACCTGTTATGCTGATCTTTTCATTATATTTTAATATATCTTCAGCAATTTTTGACACTTTTCCGTCTTTATCCTGAGTAATACGTTTTATAGACGGAATATTTTCATTAATATCATTATAAACAATACGGTAAAACGCGTAAAAAAATGAATCCTTGCTTGCGTTTATAATAGAAAGCGCAAGATGCGGATAATCTAAAGGAGATATATCTAAAAAACCCTGTGCGACACAATCAAGCGTAGAAAGAGCCGCAAAAGGAACCGACAGAGAAAGCGCTAAGCCTTTTGCGATAGAATATCCAATACGGAGTCCTGTAAATGAGCCGGGGCCTTTCATGCAAAGAACGCCGTTTAAATCATCAGGTTTTAAAGATGCTTTATTCATTAAATTGTCGACACATTCCATAATAATTTCTGACTGCTTCATTGCGCCGTCTGTTTCCGCAGTTAAAATTTTATCATCACTTAGAACAGCGGTGCAGAGTACAGAACAGGAACTGTCAATCGCCAATAGGTTCATACCTGACCGCTTTTGTAATAATTTTTTACACCGGATATTTTAATTAATCTTGAGTTACCGCCTGTAATATTAATTGTTATAAATATTGAATTTTCATTTAGTGCCTTATGTATATTCTCACTCCATTCAATAATAACAATTCCCTCTGAGTTAATTATTTCAAGTCCGCCGATATCCTCAAAATCTTTTTCATTATTTAATCTGTAAGCGTCAATATGGTATAATGAAATGCAGGCGGTGTTCTCTTTAGAAGGAATATGGTATTCATTAATTATCGTATATGTAGGGCTTGTCAGAATTTCCTTTATGCCTAAACCTGAAGCAATTCCATTTGCAAAACAGGTTTTGCCGCTTCCGAGCGTACCCGAAAGCGCCATAACAGAACCGCTCTCCAAATAACAGGAGATTTGTTTACCGGCGCAGAAAGTTTCATCCGGTGAATTTGAAATCAATTCAATCATTAAAAATTAATCGGGAAGACCGTTTGCGCTTTCAAGCTCTGAAATATATTGTTTTAATTCCCTGTTAACAGGTACTAATGGATAATCTACCTTATCAATAAATGATATATTTATTTCTTTTTGGCCTGTGGGTTTATATTCAATGGAGAAATCAATGCGGAAATCCGAAGGCTTGTCATTAAATTCAATGACAGCAATACCAGTGTAAAGCTTACGGTAATAAATCGGGACATCCTTTCTTATCATGTCCTTAATTGTTTTAACCTTCATCTAAGTCCTTCCTTTTTTATTCACTGCCGTATTCATATACAAACGCATTTATTACATTCATGGATTTTTGAGACACTCTTAAGAATCTGACATGGAACACCGTAGCAGCTCCTGTTCTGTTGGATCTCAGCACCTGCCCGAGGGCCGCGACTTTTTCATCTCCTTGAGTAAACTCGATTTTAAACCTCGCTCCGACTTTAACAGGGGTCATTATTTTGATTGAACATCCGCCTACTGAAATATCGGCAATACTTCCCTGTAACCGGCGCTTATCCACAAGAAGTCTTTGTTTTTTTCCGCTACCTTCAACATATACCAAAAATAGAATACACGCAATAGATGTCTGCCTGCGGCGGAAACGGCGCTGGGACAGGAATCTTAACTGATTTGAATGGGCAAGCTGCATTGCAGGATACCCGTCTCTTCCCGCAAAACCAACCACGCGCGTTTCAAATGAAAACCCCTTATTATTCCTGCTAAAAAACATGACAGTAAGCCTTGTGCCTTTTGGTATTTTTATAAGGCTTCCAAGAACGTTTTTCGGAGCTTCCACGATGATATTATCACCCTTTGTGGAAAGTACGTTTAAACTGTACTTTTCTTTTCCGATATTGATAATAAATGTTATATTATCCCTTAATTGCTGAGTAGAAGATATCCCACCGATTACGCTGTTTTCAAGGATATTTCTTGTAGAAAACAAAACAGAGAGCTTGTGCTGCGATTCTTTTTCCGATCCGCTTTGATCTATAACCCTGTATGCCCGCCTGAAATGTCTGTCTAAAAGAACAGGAGTATTTATGGATTTTTCTATATCCGCAACCCCGTCTAATTTTAAGATATAATCAAGCATTTTTGTCTGTTCATGATTCAAGCCAAGATTACGCGAAATACGGCGAAGCGTAAAACCGGAAAACAATCCTGACATTCCGGCGCTGCCTGAGGATTTGCCTTTTCCGGAGGATGAAACAGGAGTTTTCCTTGTTGCGTTAATTATTACTACGGTTACAATGAATAAAGCCAGAATTGAAAGTCCGATCAAAAAATCAGTGATAGAGAAAGAAACATCATTTAACGCGAAATTATCTATGGACTGTAAAGGAAAAAGCGCGGCGACCGCGGCGCCAGCAAATAATAAAGAACCTGATGTCATGATTTGTCCTGCGCGGGGGGGGAATTTTCCGGATCTACGGGAAATTGAGTATAGGAGGTTTTATCATTATTTTTCGATTCGGCCTGCTTTACGATATTCTCAAGAATTGCGGTGTAAATTTCTTTTAACATAGGAGACGCTTCGTATTCTGTCAGATCGCCTACAAGAACAGTATCATTTTTTTCATAAGCATCAAGAAGATCTTTTAATATTTTTCCGAAGTTGATTATCAGTTCGTTTAACGTCACGTCATCCGCAGATATTGAATCGGGCAATATATAACCTTGAATGCACAGCTGCCTGAATATTCTGATTATTTTATCTGTAACCGCGGTAAAAATCTGAATTGTATTAGCGGCTTTCGAGTCCTTTCCGGTTTGAATATCAAGCGGCAGTTCAATTAATTTATCGCATATATCAATTAATATTGGTTCAATTTTTGTTATCTCACTAACGGGATCATTTACTTCCCGCTGGATTTCTTCTGTTATTACTGTTAATGTTTTTGTATCCATGCTGCCGTCTGAAAATACAGAAACGCAGAATGCGTATAAATCCTTTAGTTCCGCGCATAAAAAAAGAGCGGCAGCGCTTTCCTTCCATTTATTAAAATATTCTGATTTTTTATCATGATCGAGATTTTCATATTCCTCAATATCTTCTAATAGATTTAAAAGGCTTGCCGCTGTAAGTTCAGCTGTCGACTGCGTATAGATATCAAGCAATTGAATTAATTTAACATCCTTAGAAAAAATTTCCTCGATCATGGAAGATTTAACTTTACTGCCGTCAACTATTAATTCTGATATTCTGTGACCGCAGGTTCCAAGCCATTGTCCAAGCCCTGAAAGAACATCGCCAAGAGTATTTTCTGTATCTAATTTTATATCCAGAGTTTTATCATTAATACGTATTTCCATGATCTTCCATCACCTGTTGTTAGAATTTTGCTGGCTGAAGTTACTAAGCGAAGTGGACATCGATTCCATCCGCGCATAAGCCTGTTCCATTCTTGCAAATTGCATTGTAAGTTCCTGTTCTCTTTGCGCAAGCTGCCTGTCTAAGGATGTGATGCGGCTTTGATCCTGATTTATGCGAGAGTCAATCGTGCTGGTCTTTAAGGAAATAATACCCCCTGTTTGCACAAACGGATTGACAAGGGCGTGTAAATTATAAGCGACTCCCGTATCCGCAAGCAAATCCCCTGTAGTATCAGAAGCGAATAATTCTTTGATAGCGGGAATTCTGGTTTCAAGCGCGTTATCTAAAACTCTTTCATTTATTTCAAGGTAGCCTCTTAAACGCGAGGGATCATATCCTGTAGAGCCGGAGGCGTTAGTGCCTATGCCAATCTGCGAGAGTAAAGTCAAATCCCTTTCAAGGCTTGTAGGGTAGGGCGCCGTTACTATCCTTAAAAGATTATTTTTTAAATTATTTAATGTAGAATCGCTTGCAAAAGCGCCGAGTCTTTCACGCATTACCGCAGCCTCATCATTAGTGAGATATGTCAGCTCGTCAACAACCCGGCTGTCACGGCGCGTCAGTACATTTAATTCCGCCATAAGATGATTGTAATAATATACAAAATTAATTATCGAATCTTTAACAGCTTCGGTATTGCCTTTAATCGTTAGTTCAACCGGTCTGTCGGAAATTCCCCTTACATTTAATGTAACACCGGGGATTAGATCGTCGATTGAATTTGACGAACGGAAGATTTCGATACCTTCCATCGTGAGAATAGCATCCCGCGCTTTTGAGACAGCGTTTATGGGTCTTAACCCGCTGCCTGTCGCGGTAGGGTCTAATATTTCTATACTGCCCACTGAAACTTCACGGTGGGTGTTTGAATTCTCAATGTTAATGGATACGAGAGTTCTGCCGCGCGCAATTTCCGCAAGGTTATACTGACGGGCCGTAAACTGGGTTGAATCCGATATTACAGGAAGACGCGCCGTTGAACCGTCTGAAAAAGAAAGATTTAAAATTCCCATGTCGTCATTACGCACAGGCGGAGCGGGAGCGACATAATCCGGCAGGGGAGAAGAGGACGGTTCGTTTTCTATTGTTATACCGCCGTAGGTAACAGATCCTGCAGGAACGGAAGGGCCCGGCGGAGGCTGGGGGATATTTACCGCGGATTCCGCTTGTACTCTGGTCTGAGTGTTTAACCGCAGTATTAATGGCGAATCCTGAGCGATGGCGGCATTAACAGGAATAACAGCAGTTGAAAGAGGAGCTACCTGTACGACGCCGTTATTTACGGATATATTCGAGGCGTTTTGCCCTGATGTACGCACAGTGTCTGAGTTTACAGCTACATTTATCTGAGGACCGTCAATACTCTGTTCCATCATGCCGATGCGAACGGCAAGATCAACAGTATCGCCTGAGAACTCAAGTCTGTTTGCGGCTCCTGTCAATTTTGACTCAATTAATAATGATCTTGTTCCGCTTTGCACACTGATTAAAGAAGCGCCGATTTTATCACGTCCTCTTGTATTTATAATATTGACAAAATCGCTGAGCGTACCGCCCCGGAAACTAATCGAAATTTCTTCACCGCCGACAGAAAAAATATATGTGCCGGCATCAATCCTTTCTCTTTCATTAAGCGGCTGAGAGAGATAACGGTCCGCAAGAGCGGTTTGTTTTACCGAAAAATTAAATGTCTGCTCATTTGCTTCTCTTGTCGCAAGAGCAGTTAATACAGAATTATCGGATGAGTTTGCGATTCGTTCGTTAAAAGGATTTTGAAATGAAAAAAGATGGTTTGCGGCTTCCCGCAATGAAGTAATTCGCCTTCCCACTTCCTGCCAATAGCTTTTTTGAGTCTGTAAATTTTCAATATTTGTCTGAATTCTATCACGGGGAATGCGCTCTATCGTCATTAAATCTTCGACGAGCTGTTCCGAGTTAAATCTGCTTCGTACCCCCGGTATATAAATATCGGACATAAATATGATTTCTCCCCATACTACAGGCTAGGCCATTTTGCTAACCGCTAATATAGTTTTCTATTCTGCGCATTAAAGAACTTTAAGCCATTTCATTAAATAAAAGACCAATGGCCTCTTTAAGGTTGCTGTGTAACCTTTGTAACTCTTCAGGCGGAAGCTCTTTGATCACCTTATCGGTTTCTTTGTCAATTACCTTGACAATCACCTGGTTTGAACTCTGATCCACAACAAATTGAAGTTTTTTATTATTTAGTGCCTGACTGATTCGCTGTATATCCGCTGTTTTAGAATGAATTACCTGAGGTTTTACATTAGCTTCCGGATGAGTTTGTGTCTGTTTTGCCTGCGGCTTAACATCGCCGTAAAAGGTTGACGGCGAGACCGTATTATGCCCCACACTTACTATGGACATTTTATACCTCCGTGTAAAAATCCGATCACATAATTTAAAGTTTAAGTCAAATAAAAATGCCAAAGTCTGATAAATAAAGTGATCGGATAATCCCCCCGCCAATCCCTGGCAGAAGGAAAATACATCCGGCCGCCTAAACCTAAAACAGATTTAAACGGCCGAAAAAGAGCAGTGAAGGCGCGAACTTCACTGTTCCTCAATCTGACCATTAAAATCATTGATCTGATTTTAAAATCATCCCAAAAAATTTTAACGGCCAGAAAGCGAAAAAAAGACGACGTCCAGAAGTCTCTTATTCCGCAAGAATTTTTAATTCACCGGTTACCTCATAAAGGTTATCCGGTATCCGGCTTTGATTAGGAAAGCAGCTGCAGGACTGATTGTGCTCTAAGATTTGCCTGTCCAAGCATTGCTGTTCCGGTCTGAGCCAGAATTGAATCTCTTGTGTAGTCAACCATTCTGCTGGCCATGTTTACATCCCTGATGCGGGATTCCGCGGCCTGAATGTTTTCTGCTGCAATGGCTACACCCTGAGCTGCCATTTCAAAACGGTTCTGATAAGCGCCAAGATCAGCTCTTTGTTTTGATACTTGTTTTAATGCGCTGTCAATTGTGCCAATAGCAAGGTTTGCTTCAAACGGATCCGCGATTGTCATCTTGCCGGCGTTGCCCTGTGAATCCTGTAAACCCAGCGCTGTCGCTGTCATGTTATTTACATAGATTCTGGCGTTTTGATCCATGTTAGCGCCGACCTGTAACTGCATTACTCTGCCGGTAGCTGAATCCATAGCGAACGCGCCTGTGAGCATGTTCATGCCATTGAATTGAGCATGGCTTGCAATACGGTTAACTTCATCAACCAGCTGTGATACTTCAACCTGGATCTGCATACGATCTTCATCAGTATAAATCCCGTTGGCTGACTGTACTGCAAGTTCCCTTATGCGGTGCAGGATATCCTGAGTTCCCTGAAGATAGCCTTCAGTTGCCTGGATAAAGGACACACCGTTTTGGATATTCTTTTCGGCTTGGTGCAAACCGCGAATCTGGCTTCTCATTTTTTCCGAGACAGCAAGACCGGATGCATCATCACCAGCGCGGTTGATCTGTAAACCGGAGCTTAATTTCTCCATGTTTTTTGTCAACGTACCCTGAGTTACGCCGAGTTGACGATCAGCGAAATAGGCGCTCATGTTGTGATTAATAATCATTTATTTACCCTCCGTGTATAGCTTACTCCGGCAATCCTTGCCGGAGCCGTTCCGCAGGAGCGGAAAGCAGGGGATGGTTTCGCGCAACCTGACCGCTTAATTTTATGACTTAGTGATATAATAAATATTCCTATTACCATAAAATTAAGCGGTCAGATTCCATCCCATGATTCCGCAGACAGAACGAAACGATCGGTTTATATTACATAAACATTTTTATGTTAGCTGCAATTTTACATATAACATAAGGCTTTTAAATAAATAAAAAAACCGTTTCGAACCGTCCCGCGCATCCGGCTGTAAAAATCCGGTAAAAACCGTTGAAAATATTTAGCGGTATTACCGTAACTTTCGCAGCCGGAAGGCTGGAGAGATTTTTTCAAAGAACACTTGTTCAGCTCTTTTAAAAATAGCGCCAAACTAAAGAGAGCAAACTGCCTAAGCAGCGCGGGACCTTTCAAACCTTCTTCCACGATAAAATTCGAAGGTCCCGTAAAATTTTTACCTTACAAGATCTCAATAAATCCTGTAAGGTAATTATAACACATTACTGCAATAAAGACAATACAGAAGTTGCTCTCTGATTTGCCTGCGCAAGCATTGCAGTCCCTGCCTGATTCAGAATTTGGTCGCGTACATAGTCAACCATCTGATTAGCCATGTTTGTATCCCTAATTCTGGATTCTGAAGCCTGCATGTTTTCAGCGCCGATATCAAGACCGCGGACTGCGTGTTCCAAACGGTTCTGATACGCGCCGAGATCGGCTCTTTGTTTGCTGATAATCTTTAGAGCTGTGTCAATAGTGCCGATTGCCCTGTTTGCGCCTTCTGGGTTTTCCAGCGTGATAAAGGTATTATCGCCGGCATTGCGGATTCCAAGGCCGTAAGTGGTCATTGTGCCGATGAAAACCTGTTCTCTTTGGTCCATATTCGCGCCGATGTGGAACCACATTGAAGCTGTAACGGTATTATTGCCGGAAAGACGGGCAAAACGTCCTGTAAGCATGTTCATACCGTTAAATTGAGCATGGGAAGCAATCCTGTCAACTTCGTCAACAAGCGCTGATACTTCAACCTGGATGTACATTCTGTCTTCTTCTGTGTAAATGCCGTTTGCGGCTTGTACCGATAATTCACGTAAACGCTGTAAGATATCCTGTGATTCCTGGAGATATCCTTCTGTTACCTGAATGAACGAAATACCGTTCTGGGCATTCATTGAAGCCATATTAAGACCGCGAATCTGACTGCGTAATTTCTCCGAGACTGCCAGACCGGAAGCATCATCGCCGGCTCTGTTGATCCGGAGACCCGAGGAGAGTTTCTCCATGTTTTTAGTGAGGTAATCCTGAGTTACCTTGAGGGACCTGTCAGCGAACATTGCGCTGAGGTTGTGATTGATGATCATATGATCCTCCTTGAACTTCTACAGAAGCATCCTTGCTCCTGCCGGGTTTTTCTATCCTGCTTTAATCGTGGAAATTCAAGCAGGATATTACTTCCCGTTATTTTTATCGGCAGGTTTTCAAGAGAACTTTAATGTTTTTTTTGAATATTTTTTTATTTTGGGAAAACAATCAATGGACGGCGCTGTCCTGTTTGCTGAAGAGCGCTGCCTTCCGGTAAGCTCATATCCTGCGATTCGTTTGATTGTTTAATTATTGGAGTATCGATTTTTTCAGGTTTTACTGCCGGTTTTATGGGTTTTTTCTCAATTTTTTTATCAGATTGAAATGATTTTACTGCGGATTTTAATTTTACCGCTGATGCTTTTGCGGCCGGTTTGCCGGTTATAGCTTTTTTATCGGTTTTTAATGTAGATTTTGTATTATTTTGTGCTGTTTTTTTTATTAGCGCTGAAGGGTTTATAACCCCGCTGCTTTTGGCAGTATTATTGATTGGAGTTTTTTTGGAAATTGTTTCTTTTTTAGCTGTTTTAACAATCTTTTTCTTAGTGTCAGCAGGTTTTTTTTCTGCTGTTTTAGAAGCTGTTTTTTTTGTCTGTGTTTTTTTTATTTCTTTTAAATTTGAAACTTTATTACCGGAAACAGATTTTTTAGCTTCTTTTTTCTTTATTAAATCCTTTTTCATTAAAAAACACCTCTTTTTTCAATATATAGGCCAATAAATATTATTTAATTAAAATATAACATAAAAAATAAATGTTGTGAACTTATTAATAAAAAAAATGATAATTAATTTAAATATAAACTGTTCCGGTTAATTTATTCTTGGAATAATCAAAATTTATACAATTTTATCTGATTACAGCTGATAAACAAATAGATTTCCATTGCCATAAAACCGGACCCTTATTAAAACGTATGCGAAGCGCATCTTCTATCGCGGTAAAATCGTCTTTTTCAAGATTATCCGCCATAAATAAGCCCCATCGGGATTTTTCAGTGTTAAACCAGAGCGTGATATCCTTTTCTGTAATTAATCTTTCCTCTTTCTGGTCAATTTCCTGTACGCTTACATCAAAATTTTGTTTCTCAAAAGAGTTAATTAAATCATTTTTATCCCAAAATCCTGAATTAATATTTCCGGATGTAAAGAACTGATCCTCAGCTGATTTTAATTTTAAAGCAAGATCATGGGCTTTACATTCTGTATCCAGAATCCTTGAAAGACGCTCTCCGCAGCCGGGCGGTGATGCCAAAAAAATAATTTTTCCTTCTTCCGCTAATAACGGTTTTACCAAAACACTTAATGACGATAATTCAAAAGGTAATCGGACAGCTCTTAATAATATTTGGTCAAACCGGGCGCAGGAAAACCATTCTTCGCACTGCTCAGGATTGGGTAGGATTTCTTCTGTTACAGCGATTACAGGCCTCTCTGTTTCATTTAAAACGCTGCAATAGTTGATAAGCGCCTCTTTTGCTTCAGAAGCGCTCACAAGGGCAGCAGAGAGCCCTTCAGGGCATTTTCTAAGGCTTTCCCATAAAAGAAGACCGTCATTTGCCATAGGAATTAACTGGCGGTCATGACGCCTGGGAGAAGCTTTATCAAAAATTATATTTCTGTCGTTTAAAAAAAGCCTGCTTCTACCTGATTCTAAACGCTTAAACCAGCCCTCTCTTCCCTTTGAGGCTGCTGACCATGACAGGAATTCCTCATTATCTTCTTTTTGCGAACCTAATACAACAGCGGCCTGCAGCTCCCTTTTTTGCAGAACATCCTCTCTTATTTTTTCTTCGTAACCTATTGATGAAGGAATGTAGAAAGTTCTGCCTTTAAGAGAATTCGGAAGATACTGCTGCGCCGCCCAATGATCTCTGTAGGCATGAGGATAAATATAGCCTTCGCCGTGGCCAAAACCTTCCGCGTCGCGGCTTGCGTCGCGCAGGTGATTCGGGACTTCGGCGTCTTCGCGTTCAACTTCTTTTAAAGCGTCAAAGTAGGCTAGAGTAGTGTTGGATTTTGGAGCTGTCGCAAGATATAAGCAAGCCTGTGAAAGCGGAAAGTTTCCTTCCGGAAACCCGATTCTTTCAAATGCCTGTGCGCAGGAGATGACTACAGAAAGAGCCAATGGGTCAGCAAGCCCGACATCTTCGCTTGCAAGGATTATCATACGCCTGAAAAGAAATTTTGGATCTTCTCCCGCGCGTACCATTTTCGCAAGCCAGTAAAGCGCCGCGTCCGGATCGCTTCCTCTAACGCTTTTAATAAACGCGCTAATTGTATCAAAGTGGTAATCTCCGTCCCGATCATATAAAAGAGCGCGTTTTTGTATGCTTTCCTCTGCGGCTTCCATAGAAATATTTATTAGTGCGCCGGGAGGAGGAGGCCATGATTGTATAGCGCCGGATGCAGGTTTTTTTGAAGTTTCTCCTTCGGGTAAGCTCCATGAACTTGTTTCAACTGCCAGTTCCATCGCGTTAAGAAGGCTTCGTGCGTCTCCGCCTGCAATTTCGACAAGGTGTTCAAGCGCGCCTTCATCAAACCGGATATTCCAGTTTCCGTAACCGCGTTCTTTGTCTGTAAGAGTCCGTTTTGCCGTTTCCAAAAGCCCTTCGTATTCTAAAGGTTTTAACTGGAATATACGGCTGCGGCTAACTAAAGCGCGGTTAACCTCAAAGAACGGATTTTCTGTAGTCGCGCCTATAAGAATAACCGTTCCGTTTTCTACCCAGGGGAGGAGAGCGTCCTGCTGAGCTTTGTTCCAGCGGTGAACTTCGTCAACAAAAAGAATGGTTCTTTTACTGTATAACCTGTAGCGGTCGTCTGAACGATCGATTACCTCGCGGATATCCTTTACGCCGCTTAGAACAGCGTTTAACTTTTCAAAGGCGGCTCTTGTCGTATTTGCGATAACAGCGGCAAGAGAGGTTTTTCCGGTTCCCGGCGGGCCGTATAATATTATTGACGAAAGCCTGTCTGCTTGAATTGCGCGGCGAAGAAGTCTTCCGGGTCCTACAATGTGATCCTGCCCGATAATATCTTCCAAGACCCGCGGACGCATTCTGTCAGCTAACGGACTTAAACTTTCTGCGCTGTTCTTATTTTTCCCTGAAAACAAATCGCCCATTTATTCGCGGCGGTTTTGTGCGGTATTCCATTCTCTTTGGCCATTATTACGCCTATAACATTCCCAAACACCGTTTGTTTGAGTTGACGCAAAGAGTACGTTCTGATCAAATTGAAAAATATGATTTACCGAATTTACTCCGATTGTGCTTGCAAAAGTCTCTGCACTGTCAACAGTAGTTTTATCAGCATCGCCGCTGCCCGGATTCTTATATGAAAAACCCTCAAATGGATGATTTGCTTGTCCTGTATCAAATTGAATCTCCACATAGCCGAATGTATGCCCCGTATTTGTGGAAGTCTCTGTATCTTCTCTACCGACAAGAAGTAATTTTACACCGTCAGTATTACTCCATTCAGCAAGCGCTCCTGTAGCTTTATAACGCGTACCATCTATATTGGCTACAGCAACGCCAATACCTGATACACTAACGTTATGTAAGTTGAAGTCACGTGTAACAGCGGCGATTTTATTATCCAAGCTGATAATTCCCACGAAATTCTTATCGTTAGAACCATCTACTAATGTTGCTGCATTAGGAGCTGAAATAAGCGCATGATAAATACCATTACGTGTACATATAAAATAATGCGATCCAGGTGTAGTTCCATCAGAAACTACGCCGCGTAATTCACTGACAGCCGACAATCCTGCTATAGGTGTACTCGGAGTATTAAAATGATAAATAGAATATGTATCCCCATTTCTTACAGAATAAAATATATTATCATCAGCTGAAAAAACCGATTGAATATCTCCACTTCCGATAAGACTTTCCCATACTGAGGCAGCCATATAGTTTCTTTTCAAACTAACATTGCCATTATTTTCACTTACTACATAAAGATAATCGCCTGATGCCGCTATACTGCGAATCCATCCGCCCGGACTGTTTGTTTTCTCCCATGTCCATTTACCATTTCCATGATTGTATTCCCATAAACCCTTGCCGGAAGCTGTATATAACTTACTGCCTATTTTTGCAAAATTAACCGGTGAACCGCTAATTATAGGCAGCTCGATCGGAACTTCTCTTGATATTGTGTAAAAAATCGGATCGCTGCATGCGCAAATGTTCAAAAGAATCAGAAAAGCGGTAAATAAAAGCAAAAATTGTTTTCTCATTGATATCACCATAATAAATTAAAATTGATATTTTGCTGAAATTGTTATTTCCACAAAATTTGCATAAACATCCTGTTTTCTGGCTTCGTCTGTCCTTTTACCATCGGAATACACCCATTGAGGAATGAAAAACCAGCTTGAAGTAAGGCCAAAAGCCCAGCTTGGAGTTGCCCTGAAAAAAGCCGCGGCGCTGAGCCTTAAATACATTGTGTAATGACCTTGATCAAGAAAAGTCTGCCACGACATACCTAGAGAGGCGGCAAACGGAAATTCAAAACGTCCCGCGACTAACTGAGTCCCGATCCTGCCGCCAAGATATATAATAAACAGCATATTTCTTGCGACTGTAGCATTAAACATGCCGCCGACATCCCCGCCGACATATAAATGCGGAGTAAGATAATAATTAAAAGCGAAAGAACCGGTACCGCCGACAGGAGGATCAAGCTTATGATCCATTATGGCACCGGCATAATCCAAAGATAAAACAGGAAATACAACTCCGGCTGAGATTATTAACGACTGATCTCCCGGAGCGTATAAGTCAAAACTTAAATTTTGCCAGTCTATATCATCAGACGGTTCGTCCTGAGCGGAAAGCAGAACAGGTAAAAAAAATAATATAAGAATTAGTAAAAAACCAATTCTCTGCCTTCCACGGCGATTTTTCCCGCGCATTTAATCTCCTTAAAAGTAAAATACATTATTTACTTACATTGATCAACAACCTATATAGCTAGGGGGTTACCGATTGATTTTTATTTAATGTTTCCTCAAGCATAAGATATTCAAGAAGGACAGGGAATCTTGTCAATAAATCCCCGTATCTTTCCAGTTCTTCAAAGCGAAGCTGATTTTCTATATGAGTTTCGGCTCTTCTGCCGAACGAAGAAGAGATAAATTCCCTCTGGCTTGACAGAAATTCCTCATACATCAGCCTTATTTGACTGTACAGGACAAAATTCGGAAACTTGGCGGTATGCACAATAAGCGAAAACTCATCTATTTCCGGGTAACGGGATTTAATCATCTGTTCGATTTTCTCATCCCCCTTTCCTGACATTATATTTTCTACCCGCCGGCTGTCTGTATCGCCTGATGAAAGTTCCCTTAAAATTGCAAGTTCTATATCCTGTGCGATTATTTGCATATATTCATCGAGGTCTTCCTGACCGCCGAGATTATGCTGCCCGGCAATCGAAATTAACATATCAGGTTTTAATTTAATAACGATATCTCCGTGCAGATTCCATGAAAAGTCGGCGTTTGTAATTCCTACAAATGATATGTATGTATCTCCTGACGGAAGAGAACTTGAAAAAGTTATCGGGAAACGCGTTTGTTCCAGTTTAAAAACCGAGATTTTAACATTCGTGGGTAATAATCTGTACCAGACCCAGCGGAACTCGCCGGAACGTACAAGTCTGGGATCAATTCCGTGAGTTTTTGAACTTAAAACGCCATACTGCCCCGGAGGAACGGCAAATTGCACCCAACCAAAGAAAAATATAACGCCGCCTATTATTATAAGAATTAAAAGTGTTATAAAAAATTTTTTCATACTATACTATAATAATACATATATCTAATATTTGACAACTATTCAGGGCAGGGAATGATGGAAGAAGCGGTAAGAACACACTCAAGGTTTCGCCACAGTTTTACTGTATATATACTTTTTATGTGTTTTATTGTTTCTTTGGTCTCTTTAATAATTTATTTTTCCGAAGTTAATTATGATGATTCGACGCTGTTTTTGATTCTTGCAGTTACTCGTTATTCATCTTTTTTTGTGATTGTCTGCTCTTTTTATAAGATTGTTTTAAATCTCTATAGAATATTCGTAATAAAACGGAAAGTTAATCCTTTTAAAATGATACTTTATTTTTTTCTTATAATATACGGGATTGTTTTTTTCCTGTTTGAGGCTATTATTGTCGTAATCTCAAGAGGCAACGCATGAAAAAGCTTTATGCGCTGCGCCGTACCTTTAATGCGAAAATACTGTAAACGGCATATCTAATAACATAAACAGGAAAAGCTCAGTTACCTGACACTTTTAAAGTACTCCAGACTTTTGTTGTTTCCTGTCCGATGCGCCAGAAACCTACAGCTTCCACTCCCATTGATTTATACATAACAAGACGCTGAGAAATTGAATATTCATCTTCGTAATAAACTCTGACATTAACATTTGCGCTGTAATCAAACGCCGGTGTTCCGTCTTCGCGCCTTACATTTGTCGGATTTGTTGTATTTAAAACCCTTTCAATCCCGGGATAGGTTAATGCCCGGCTGTGATTTTGGCTGCCCCACGCACGACCGTAAAACGGAATACCCATAATTAATTTTTCTCTTCCTGCCACGCGAAGAGAATATTCGGCTACGCTGCGGCACCATCTTAAAGTTGATACAGGCCCCGGGTTTGAACCGCCCCAGTGCTCATCGTAAGCCATTACAAAGATTCGATCCACCAAAGGCGCGATTGTCGCGTAATCATAAACATCGCCTGCGGCCGCTCTTGTGCGTCCGTAAAGCGCGATAGTAAGCATTTTGCCCTGCGGCAATCCTTCCCGCAACTCGCGCAGGAATGATAAGAAAGCTTCATGCGATCTTGCGGGTATATTTTCAAAGTCTATATTTATGCCGTCGTAACTTGCTGCGGCGGCGATTAAATCCTTTATCAGATCGGCGCGCTGTGAGCTTCCCGGCATTAAAGTGAAAAATGTTAACGCGTTACTGGGGCAGGTTACAACAAGATGCACTCTGCCTGAAAAGGATGCAAGGTTTCGTCTGTTCGGAACATTTGAAAGAATTCCGTACTGATTAACTTCCGCGCCGAAATGCGCGGCGTCAGTAATAGGCATACCCCTCATAAGAGCTGATTCAGCGCCCGCGATTACATAACCCCAAATTTCGCGGAACTCTGTAACCGGCAGATCAACATTGGGGTCTGCAATAAAAATTGTCAGGTCTTCTTCAGGCTCCTCTTCGACAACAATTTCTTCTTCGATTTCTTCAAAAATATCTTCTTCAAAAACCGCCTGCGTCAGTATAATACAATGTTCACCGCAGGTGCATGTTTTTTCCGAGGCGCATTGTGTAAATAAAACCAATAAAACCGCTATTATTAAGTAATAATGCTTCATGATAAGAATTATTACATAAATTTTAATTTACAGGAAGGGCATCTAATAATGTTCATAAAATCATATTTGCTAAAAATTATATTTGTATGAAATTTTAACTTTCTTACTTTTCGGTTTTTCGCAGGAACTTTTGTGTTACAGGTTTGAAATTTTCTAAATAAAGCGAACGCGAAAAAAATTCCATGTCTGACGGAAGATCAATTGAAACATCGAGGGTTTCCTTATCAGCTTTTTCAAGCATTTTTGAAAGGAGCGCTTTACCTATCCCCATACTGCGGTAAACAGGAATTACCTCAAGGCGGTTTATATGAAGCGTTCTTTTTTCGTTAACCGCTTCTAAAAACGCGTTAACACTGCCTGTATAATCTCCGCTGACAGTTTCCGCGATATAAGAAAAATCGCCGGTTCCTTTGCGGATAAAAAAATCTTCTAAAACAAGCGAAGAATTGTCTTCAGGTTCAGCGCCGGCGCCTTCAAGCCCCCATTCTTCCCTTAGCGCGTTATACCATGCGGTAATCTCTTTTTTCATTTCGCTTTCTTTGTATATATGCCATTTTTTTTCCGCTTCCGGGTATTGGGAAAGCACGTTTCTGTATGCGCGAAAGACGCCTTTGTTCCTGTTAAGAGCGCCTGATAATTCCTCACGGATTAAAGGATTATTAAACTCATGCGCGAATTTTTCCATAAGCCTGTAACCGTCATTTGAGTCCCATTCAGGCAGTGCGATATATCTGTTTTTATTAATTGAACTATTATTTTTGTCATATTCCCCGCTGGTTTCTGATGAGTCTTTTTGAACATCGATAATTTTTCTTTTAACAGTATCAAGCAGAAATTCTTTGTTTTGATTTTCCATACAAAAGAGAATTTCATCAGCAAGAATTTTATCAAGATCAAAACGCACAGCTGCATTATAGCAAAAAGATCGAAAAAAAGATATTATAACCGCATGGAAACAATGAATAGAAACACAACCTGCGGTGAATTAAAAAAGGCTGACGCAGGCCGCGCTGTTATTTTAAACGGATGGGTTCACCGGAAAAGAAACCACGGCGGAATATTTTTTATTAACCTGCGCGATCGTTACGGAATTACGCAGATCACAGTCGATACCGAAAAGAACGCTTCACTTGCTTCAATATGCAATGAACTTAGAAATGAATACTGCATTGCGGCTAAAGGCATTGTAGAAATGCGCCCTGCCGACATGATTAACCCTTCGATGGAAACAGGGGAAATCGAAATTAACGCGGAAAAAATTTTTATTTTAAACAAAAGCGAAGTTCTGCCTTTCCAGATTGAGGAAGAAAGCAAAGCAAACGAGGATTTACGCTTAAAATACCGCTATCTTGATCTTCGCTCCCATGCGATGCAAAACCGTATCGCTTTAAGAAGCGAAGTGACATTCGCAGTGCGCGAATGGATGACAGCTAACGGTTTTTATGAAATTGAAACGCCTACTTTTATAAAGTCAACCCCGGAAGGAGCGCGGGATTACCTTGTTCCTTCAAGATTGTACCCGGGTAAATTTTACGCGCTTCCCCAGTCGCCGCAGCTTTACAAACAGATTCTGATGGTATCGGGTTTTGACAAGTATTTTCAGATTGCGCGCTGCTACCGCGATGAGGATTCTAGGGGAGACAGGCAGCCTGAGTTTACGCAGATTGATATTGAGATGTCTTTTGTGGAAAGAGACGATGTGCTTGACATGACAGAAGGCATGATGCGCCATGTATTCAAAAAAGTTTTAAATACAGAGCTGCCTTTAAAATTCCGCCGCCTGTCATGGGAAGATGCGATGGAGCAGTACGGAACAGACAAGCCTGACCTCCGCTTTGATATGAAACTGATGTGTTTTAATGATTATGTTAACGCAGGCACTTTTCAGGCTTTTAAAGACGCAATCGCATCCGGCGGAACTGTTAAAGCGCTTGTCGTTAAAAGAAATTCAGAACACCCTGAGAAGCTTCCTTCGGATTTTTCCAGAAAACAAATCGAAGAGCTGGAAGCGCACGCTAAGATTTACAAAGCCAGGGGCATGGCATGGATGAAGGTAACGGAAGCTAAAACGCTTGAAGGCGGCGCTTCAAAGTTTTTTACAGATAACGCCGCGGATATCATAAAGGGTCTTGGCGCAGAAGCAGGCGATTTAATTTTAATGATAGCGGACTCAAACCGCCGCGTTGTCAATGTATCCCTCGGAGCCGTGCGTTCAAAATTGGGACGCGATTTAGGTTTTTGCGGCTGCGCGCAGTTAAAACAAAATTCAAAATTTGAATTTGTATGGATAGTTGATTTCCCGATGTTTGAATACAACGAAGATGAAAAAAAATGGGATGCCGCTCATCATTTATTTACATGGCCGCAGAATCAATACCACGAAACAATGGAAAGCGATCCGGGTTCTGTTAAAGGCGATCTTTACGACCTTGTATTAAACGGCTACGAACTGGCATCAGGCTCTATCCGTATTCACGACCCTGCGTTGCAAAAACGCGTATTCGAAATTACCGGAATCAAAAGCGAAGAAGCTGATAAAAAATTCGGCTTTCTAACGGAGGCGTTTAAATACGGCGCTCCTCCGCACGGAGGAATTGCGCCCGGGCTTGACCGCCTTGTTATGATTATGGCGGGAGTTACCTCGTTAAAAGACGTTATCGCCTTCCCGAAGAATTCATTCGCGGTAAGCCCGATGGATGACTGCCCCTCGGAAGTTGATCAAAAACAATTAGATGAACTTAAAATAATATTCAAGAAGGAAGAGAAGTGAATAGAGACTGATTCAAAGTAAAAGATATCCTATTCCTAATTTTTTACTTCAACCAGATGTTCTTCTAAAAGTTTCCGTTTATCATCGGGGATTGGAATTGTTTTTTGATTCATAAAGTCGTAATAAACAATAACCGCGTTTCCTTTCGCGCAAAGACGGTCTTCCTGCCATGCTTCCTGATACACGGTAAATGATTTGGTTCCGATTCTGGAATATCCTGTTTTGATAGTTACTTCATATTTAAAGTAAAGCTGGCTTAAAAAATCCAAATCTATATGAGCCATTATCAGCGGGAAGCTTTTTTTATCAAGCGTCAGTTCCGGATCAAAAATGCGGAGAATATCCGTTCTTCCCATTTCGAACCAAATAGGAAGAACAGTGTTATTTACATGTCCAAGACCGTCAATATCTCCGAACCGGGGGTGAATTTTCATGCTTAACATTTTTTTGTCCTTAGATGTTTTTCACTGCAGGTTAAGACCGTTAAGATAGGTCTCATAAGCCTGCTGAGCTGTTCTTGACTCTGCGGCCGCTCTTTCCATGTTTGGAGTAAGCGCGTCTATTTCACTGTCAAGTTCTATCATTCGCCTTAAATATTCCTGGCCTTGCTGTGTCTGGCTGCCTGCGGCTTCAAGGTTTCTTCTTACTCTGTCCTGATCCGCTATTAACCGCGTTCTCTGAGCTTCGATACTGCTGACCTGAGCGTTTGCCGCCTCAACGGCCCGCCTTAATTCAACGGCGCGGGTAAAAGCGGCCCTTACATTCGCAGGTATCTCCTGATTTGTCGTATAGCTTAAAATTGTTTCAGGCCTTTGCGACAAGAGCGTTATCCGCTCTGTCACAGGACGGCGCTCTGTAACGGTAAAATTAACTGAGCCGTTTGCAGGCAGCGTTAAATTAAAACGGTATACAGACTGAGTTTCTTCCGCGGCGGACGGCGAAATTAAAGAGGCCTGCGCGGTTTTATTATGCTCAATGATCATTTCTTTTATAGAGGAACCTGAGTTAATAAAAGTATATGTTTTTATATAATCAAGATTACGATTAATTGTCATAACGCCGCCTGAGACTGTAACAGTGCTTACAAGGCGTGTTGATGTATCGCTTACAGAAGCAGTAACGGATAAGTCCTCGCCGAACGAAATTAATCTTTTTTCGTTTTCATTCCAGAATTCCAAAAGAGCGTCTCCTGCGTAAACGCCGCCTTCATAAACCGTAACAGGACCGGCGGGAAGCTTCATTCCGCTTGTATTAGTAATTTCTGCGCCAAGACGTGGAAATCTTCCGCTTGAATAAATTAAAAGACTTTTCGCTTCTATCGCGGATTCCACTAACGGAAGCATCGCGCTCATGCGGCGGTTTAGGCTTACAGGGTTTCTGATTGTAAACTCAAACTGTCCTCCTGCGTCGCTTCCCGCGGCTGTCTGCACTGCACCGGCCGCAAGATTTGCCTGAGGCGTAGCCTGCGGAGAGGCGGCTCTCATCATTCCGTCATCATAAGACATCTGCATTTCCATCATTACCATGCTTTCTTTTGAATCATAAGCGGATGCCGGATAAGCCCTGTCATACACAACAGCTTCTGCGGTTCCTGCAATTGAAAGCGGAAGAGTCGGGCGCGCGACATAATAAGGCGGATAAAGATTTTGAATAAATGAAACAGGACGGCCTGCGACTAAAGACAATGTTACGCCGTTCCAGTCATTATCGCTGTCATTATCGACAATCGCCCACCCTTGAAAAACCGGTCTTGACGCGCTGAGATCGAGCCTGTACGAGACTTTCCAGACAGGGGAGGGGATTACATAACTTATTGTTACATCCCTAGCTCCTGAGCCGGGAAGGTTAACCATTAATTGCCGCGAAAAAGAATTCCTCGATGCCGCTATTAAGTCCAAACCTCTGTTTAAATCACTTTCTATAACAGGATCGCTGAAACTTATTGAGTTTATATCTCTTAAATTAAATGCCCTCATCCCCTGATTTGTCGAGAGTAAAAGCCACGGCTCAACACTCCCTGAAAAACCTGTTGATGCCATCGCTCTGTATTCGATGCCGATGATTCTTCCTGAATAAGCAGTTGGAGCGAGTATCGAGACTTCCGCACCGCGCAGCCTTGATAGAATTTGAGCAAGACCCGGATCATCTGACAAATCGACTGATAAACTCCGCAGCGTTTGAATGAGTGTTTGTTCGGACTGATAAGTGATCGAAGGGCTTGAAGACGACGGATCATTTACAATGAGAGTTTTTAAAGCGTCATTTACGGCGTCGAGCCTGAACTGAAGATCAATTGACGTATTGCCTGAAATCTGCCCTGAATGTTCATAATACGCAAGCCCCGATGTAAGTATAACAACGCGCTTTAGAGGAAGGGAACCTGCAGCTAGAGCGGGAGCGGCGGCGCCGCTTGGCGGCAAAGAAGAATTTTGCACGCCCAAGGAAGCTGAAGCTCCGCTGTTTGTATCGCCTGAAGCGCCGTATGTTTCCCTCGCTGCCTGCGCCCAAAGCAAAGACGAAAAAGCGCATATCAAAAGAATTGCGGCTAATCTTTTCATAAAATACCTTCTTTTTATAAGATATAGGGATTCACCTAACGTGAAGATTCGAGTTTTAAAGTAATTGTTGGAGCGTCGCAGACTTCTGAAGGTCCAAAATATTGAATAGCGCCTGGAACCATAAAGCTTGTTTTTTCTGCCCATTTGCTTCTTTTTTCCGCGAATGTTTTAAACGGGTTTCCGTTAAGATCAACTAACGCTTTTTTTATAACAGGTTTTTTAGAGCCGTGGCGCTGTTCAAGATCAATCATCATAGTCAGCGGAATCCCGCCTGCGATCCACCGGGAAGCGGGAGCTGTCAGGTTCCTGACACTGGAAAGATAACCTGTTAATCCCGAGGCGATTAAAGCAAACGCGCTGTAACCGAGCGAGTAGCAGTAATCGCAGTCAAAGTTTGAAGGAAAGGCGCAGCGGCCTTCGTAACCAAAAAAGTGAGCAAGAGCGCTGAACTTGCCTTTATAACCGCCTACATTTTTTAATTGTGTGAGTTTATTTTCAACCATACCGATTAAAAGTTTTTCGGTCTCAATTCTTGATACCTGTACATTACCGTGCGGATCGCGGTCCATCAAAAATTGTTTTCCGATTTCAGGCGGAAGCGAATGGAGAATTCTGTACGATGTTTCAGGAATTCTGGTTGACAGCCAATACATCTGATCGATAAAGTTTGTTAAATGTGCAAATTCTTTTTCTTCGTTTGCGATTGTATCGTTAAGATCATTTATTAATCTTTTAACTTCGGGAATAAACTCAACCAACCCTTCCGGTATTAAAATTACTCCGAAATTTTCTCCGTTTTCGGAGCGCTTTACAATTGAGCGGCAAATCTGATCTACAATTAACTCCAAAGACATCGCCTTTTCTTCGATCTCTTCGGAGATAAGGCAGATATTCGGCTGAGTCTGCAAAGCGCATTCAAGCGCGATGTGGCTTGCAGACCGTCCCATAAGTTTAATAAAATGCCAGTATTTTTTCGCGCTGTTTGCGTCGCGGCATAAGTTCCCGATTAACTCGGAGTATGTTTTACAGGCAGTATCGAATCCGAATGAAGCCTCGATATATTCGTTTTTTAAATCGCCGTCTATTGTTTTTGGGCATCCGATTACCTGTATCTTTGTTCCGTTTTCGATAAAATATTCAGCTAACAAAGCCGCGTTTGTGTTTGAGTCATCTCCGCCGATTACAACAACAGCGTCAAGATTTAGTTTTTTCGCTGTTTCTAAAGAAGACGCAAACTGCTCTTTAGTTTCGATCTTCGTTCTCCCGGAGCCGATTATGTCAAAGCCTCCTGTGTTGCGGTATTGATCGATTATTTCGCCTGTCAGAATAATTGACTTATTGTCGATAAGGCCGCTCGGGCCTCCTTTAAATCCGTAAAGGATGGAATTTTTATTGCCTTTTTTTAAACCGTCAAATAAACCCGCGATAACATTATGTCCGCCCGGCGCTTGTCCGCCTGAAAGGATCACTCCTACTTTTAACTCATGATCCATTTTTATTTTATTTCCGGTATTGCCGGACGCGGTTTTTACAAAAGAGATTATCGGCTTTCCGTAAGTATGGTTAAAAATTTTTCGAATTTCGTTTTTATCAGAAATTGCTTCGGTAGGAGAACCTGTTTCAACAGCGATATCTTTGATTTCGCCTGAAAGGCTTTCCGGGAGCTTTGGTCTATATCCATAACGAACATTCTGTAGCGCAGATACGTTCATGATTTTCTCCTGACAATTGAGCAATGTTCACAGATTACATGACATTCACAGTATAAAGAATATTTTAATTAAACGGGTAGTTATGCAGAGCTTCCGTAAAATCCAGGTAATGTCAACTAATCTGCGTTAACTGACCATGTTCCGGCCAGCTATGCTTATTTATTTTTATGTCTGTTTTTTCGTAATTTTTTCTTGCGTTTATGGGTTGCAATTTTCCGCAGTTTGCGCTTTCTTCCGCAGGGCACTTAAACACTCCTAGGGTTTGAATAAAGACGGCACAGGCCTTAACGCTTATTATGCCGGATAGAATAAAAAAGATCAATAGCTGGAATAATTAATACTTGTCCCTTTATGCGATTTATGCAAAAATAGCGGATAAACATGAAGAAATTAGCAATTGTGGGATCAAGGGATTTTGAAGATTATGAAACCATGAAAGAGTTCATAGCTTTAAATGTTAATCTTGACGAATTTGATACTATTGTTTCAGGCGGCGCTCAGGGCGCGGATACTCTGGCTGAACAATTTGCCGATGAAAATAATAAAATAAAAGTAATATTTAAGCCTGATTGGTCAAGATACGGCGATAAAGCAAGTTTTTTAAGGAATACGGATATAATCGAAACAGCGGATGAATGTGTCGCATTTATTAATAATCCTGCTTCAACAGGTACGAGAGACTCAATCAAAAAAGCGATAACCAAAGGAATGCCTTTATACATCTGGGAAAAAGGTAAATAGGGAGTTCATTTTCTCTTTTTATAAGCATCAAGGAAAAAGTAATGAAATGTATTAACTGTGAAATGGAATGGTCAGGGAATGAAAAGATTGTATCTTCAATCACTAAATGTCCGTTTTGCGGCGAAAATCCGCAGATAAAAAAACCTGAACCAAAGTTTTACGAAAACACTAAAGACGCGCTTAAAGCGATTTATAAATTGTTCGGCGCTGATATTCTTCTTGGGAAATTGAACGCTTATTTACCTGATATCGCGCCTTCTATATCAGCTAACGATAAAGAACTTGTGTACGCTGTATATAATAAAGGCGCGTCAAAAGCGTTCAAAGAAAACCTTTCAGGCACACAGGAAGAGAAAGAAAGAGCTGTAAAAATTGCCGTAAGAAACCTCACCGAAGCGTATATCGCGCCTGAGATTGCGCAAAGAATTGTTTATGAGTTTACTGACGCGCTCGGCTGGCAGATTGAGAAAGATCCGCCTCCTGCAGCCATAATTAGTAAACCGGCAAAACAGACGCCTGCGCCTGTATCAAAACAAACTGATGAAAAAAAGCAGACAGCAAAACCTCCTGCTGCGAAAGTTAATAAATCTGCAAAACAGCCGACTGCGCCGGTTTCTAAGCAAGCAGCAAAGCAGCCAACCGCTGATAAAACTGCTGCTAATAAACCGGCGGATCAGCCTGATGAACAATGGAAAAAGGCGCAGGAGTATCTTTCTAAAGGCAGTTATGACCTTGCAATACCTATTCTTACTTCTATAGCGGAAAATGGTCATATAAAAGCGCAGGTTGCTCTGGCTGATTGTTATGAAGCAGGGAAGGGCGTACCGCAGGATTATAGAAAAACCGCGTACTGGCTGCGCAGGGCAGGCAATCAAGGCGATATTACGTCCAAAGTATTTTTAGATAATCTAATGAAACAGGGAAAAATCCCCGCCGATAAGGGAATTTTAAAAATAGATAATAATTTATATGAAGGCGATATAGTTAACGGCGTACCTCACGGTAAAGGAAAATTAACTTTTTCATCAGGAGGTATTTATGAAGGCGATTTTGTTTGGGGCAAGAGAACAGGTAAAGGAAAATTAATTTTTTCAGACAACACATTTTACGAAGGTGATTTCGAGGATGGCAATAAAACAGGCAAAGGAAAAGAAGTCTCTTTCTTAGGAGTCTACGAAGGTGATTTTTATAAAGGTAAACTCCACGGTAAAGGTAAATTTACCGACTCAAAAGGCAGGATCCAAGAAGGTCAGTGGGAACATGGCAAGTTTAAATTGTTAAGCAGTCTTTTCGGTAAAAAGTGAGAGATATCCGATCCTTATTTTGCGTTCTTTTATATAACCACGAACTTATAATTTTATTCTTAATACCTTAGAAATATTCGACAATTAAGGCTGTTCAAATATTGCTATAAAACAATTTTTATCAAACTGTTAATACGGTATGAACTCATGTTGTATTGGCTATTTATAAATAAAATTATATATTGGTGTTTTAGAACAGCTTCTGTTAAGATTCATTTGATAATATTAAAATATGGCGGCTGTATCCAGCCTTGACGGCGTCTATGGCTGCGTAAAATAAGGCTGTGTATACAAGTCTGTCCGGCGCTAGGATATTATTTTAAAGATTAAGAATTATAATTCGCCGAAAAGACTCGTCGGTAATCATTTGAAAAAATTCCTGCCATCCAAGCCGGCAAGAATGCGTACAGCCGCAATATTTACTTTCTAATAAAAAGTATCTAAAAAAGAGTTTTCAAGCAGCCTCACCAACAATATAGGTTACATCTCCACGGGGAATCGCCTTTCAGTCGTAAACTTCCTGTTTACTTCTTCAAGGCCGACTGCGCGCTTCCGGCGCTTCCATGCGCCGACTTATTGGTCAAGGCTTACGCCTTGGCATTTTTTACAGAAGCGCTTCGTTTCGATTCCCCGATACATAAAACGGCATGGAGTTTCGCATAGCGAAACTCCAAAATAAAAAGAGAACTCCGGAAGAGTTCTCTTTTTATTACATCTCCACGGGGAATCGAACCCCGGTTGCCGGGATGAAAACCCGGTGTCCTAACCGCTAGACGATGGAGACATACAACAAACATGAATTTAGAAAAATATAAAGAAAAAGTCAATACATTCATAATGGTTTTCTGTTATAATTTAACAAATGGAAATAAAACAAGCGGAAACGCGTAATTTTAAATTAAGCGAATTTGAAGGGCCTCTCGATCTTCTTCTTTATATGATCCGTAAAAACGAAATAAATATTTACGATATTCCGATTGCCCAGATAACAGAGCAGTATATCGAATACCTCAGAGACGCTGAATCGGTAGACATGGAAGACCTTACAGGCTTTCACGCAATGGCGGCGACTTTACTGTATATAAAAAGCCGCACGCTTCTGCCTGCGGAAATGGATGAGGATGCGGCGGAAGATCCGAGAGCGGAGCTTGTTGACAGGCTTATCGAATATCAAAGAATAAAAAAATTATCAGAGCTGATGGAAGAAAAGGAAAAAGACAATGAATGGGTGTTAGAGCGCCGGAGGCTTCAGCATAATCTCCCGTTTACAGATGATGATATCTGGGAAAAAGTAGATATTTGGGATTTAGTAAAAACTTTTTCGTCTTTAACTATTAACCTGCCGGCTGAGCGTATCATCGATCTTTACGAAGAAGTATCCGTAAACGAAAAAACCACTTTGCTTTTTGAATTTCTGGAGAATAAAGGCGAGTGTCTGTTTACAGACCTTATAACAAACGCAGGCGCGCTTGATATTGTATGCGCTTTTTTAGCGGTTCTTGAAGCCGCGAAAATGCGGATGATTCTCCTCTTTCAAAATCGTCTCTTTGGTGATATACTCATCAAACCTAATACATAAAAAGAGTAGATTGTGACAAAGGATATTGATAAAGAGACAGCATTGGTCGAGTCGGTGCTGTTTATGCAGGGAGAACCGGTTGACGAAGGCGCGATTGCGCGTATCTGCGGTTTGTCAAAGGAAACGGTAAAAGCGGCGCTTGAAAATCTGACTGAACGATATACAGCATCTGACTGCGGTTTTGAATTAACATATATTTCCGGCGCGGTAGGTTTATCCATAAAGCGCGAGTACTGGGATAATTTAAAAGACCATTACGGTAAAAAAAACGAAGGAAAAATCTCGCGCGCGGCAATGGAAACGCTTGCTATTGTCGCGTACCAGCAGCCGATTACAAGAACAGAGATCGAAAAAATCAGAGGCGTATCAGCGGACAATATGATGCGCCTGTTAATCGAGAGAAAACTAATTCACGAAATCGGAAAGAAAGACGTACCGGGAAAACCTGTTCTTTACGGCACTACAAAAGAATTTTTAAAAACGTTTCACCTAAGCTCAATTGCGGACCTTCCAAAACTAGGAGAAAGCGATATCGAAAGATTCGAGCTTGAGGGGGGATGAAATCAGGCTGCAAGTTTTTTTAGCACATGCCGGTGTCGCGTCAAGAAGAGCGTCAGAAGAAATAATCGCATCAGGAAGAGTATCGGTTAACGGGCAGGTAATTACTTCGCAGGGATTCAAAGTAAGTGAAAATGATACTGTGTCTTTAGACGGAAAACCTTTAAAACCTGAAAGCCGGAAACTTTATCTTGCGCTTAATAAACCTCCCGGATACATTTGCTCTTCAAGCGATCCTCAAAAAAGGCCTTTAGCTTTAAATTTGTTTCCACAAGAAATAAAGGAGCGTCTTTACAGCGTAGGAAGACTTGATTTTTTATCTTCGGGATTAATTTTATTTACAAATGACGGCGATTTCGCGTTGAAACTTGGACACCCAAGTTCGGAACTTGAAAAAGAATATATTGTAGAAGCGACAGGCATTATATTGGATGAAGTAGTAGACGCGTTTAACAACGGGATAACAGTCGAAGGAATTTATTACAAAGCAAAATCCGCGCAGAGAATCGGACAAAAAGCTTTACGGATAATTCTTGTCGAAGGTAAAAACCGCGAAATCAGGCGTATTTTTTCGCATTTCCATCTGCATCCTAAGTTCCTGCGCAGAGTGCGGATTGATTCTATAGGACTTGGCGCGTTACCTGAGGGAGAATATCGATCTTTGACCTATGATGAAATTCAAAAATTATCAAAAAAAGGAAAAAAATATGGTTATAGCGATTGACGGGCCTGCGGGCTCAGGGAAAAGCACTATTGCGAAGATGCTTGCGGAAAAACTTTCTGAAAGAGGAAAAGGTAATTTTACATATATAAATTCCGGTAAATTATACAGAGCTATTACATACGGCTGTATACAGGCAAAAATAAATTTAAAAGACAGTGAAAGAATTATTGAATTTGCTAAAAACATCAATATTTCTTATCAAAAAGATAATGTTTTTCTTGACGGAAATGATGTAACCGGTTTTTTGCATACAGACGAAATTGACAAATATTCATCTCCGCTTTCCGCGATTGTACCTGTCAGGCATATTGTTAATGATCTTATCAGAACAATTTCTAAAGGGCAAAATATTGTTGTCGAAGGAAGGGATATGACTACTGTCGTATTTCCTGACGCCGAACACCGTTTTTATCTTGACGCGTCAGCTGATTCAAGAGCGAAAAGACGCTATGAGCAGGGCACATCGAACCTGACTCTTGCGGATATAAAAAACGCTATCTTACAGCGTGATAATATTGACATGAATAAAACCGAAGGAAGGTTAAAAATCGCAGACGGAGTACAATATTTGGATTCCAGTGACTTGACGATTTTACAAGTTTATGAGAAATTAATAGAGGGAATAGATTAACAAATAAGGAAACATAGAAACATGGCAGAGAAGGAAGTGGGCCAGGACACGAGCCCTGTAAAAGACGGAGAAAACATCCAGACACAATTACAGGAGGAATACCTTAAATCATTGGAGCAGCTTGAAGAAGGTCAGCTTGTCGAGGGCAAGGTGATTCAAGTTACATCAGATCAGGTATTTATCGATGTAGGTTATAAATCGGAAGGAAAAATCCCGATATCGGAGTTCAGCGAAATTCCTAAAATCGGCGACTCAGTTCCTGTTATTTTGATCGCGAAAGAAAATAAATACGGAGAAGTAATTGTTTCCAAACAGAAAGCGGACGCGAAACTTTTTTGGAAAAATTTACGTCAGGCGTTTACAGATAAAAAACCCGTTGACTGTAAAGTTGAGAAACAGGTTAAAGGCGGTTTTGACGTAAATCTCGGAGCCGGCGTTCACGCGTTCCTCCCTGTAAGTCAGGCTGATATTCAAAAACTTGATAAACCGGAAAAAATCTTAAACACAAAAATTCAGGTTTATGTCGAGCGTCTTTATTCTGACGGGAAAATAAATATTGTTGTTAACAGGCGAAAGTTCATGGAAGAAGACCTTGAACGAAAACGCAATGACTTTTTCGAGAACACTCCAATCGGAACGGATGTTACAGGTACTGTTAAAAGTTTTACTTCCTTCGGCGCGTTTATTGATCTTGGCGGGTTTGACGGGCTTTTGCATATCAACGATATGAGCTGGGGTCATGTCACGCGGCCTAAAGACTTTGTAAAAAAAGGTCAGGAAATCAAATTAAAAGTAATCAGAATAGACAGACAGGAAAAAAGAATCAATCTTTCGTTAAAGCATTATTCTGATGATCCCTGGGTGCATTTCGAAGAAAAATATCATGTTAACGATATTGTAAAAGGCAAGATTACAAAGCTTACGGATTTCGGCGCGTTTATCGAACTCGAGGAAGGAATCGAAGGGCTTGCGCATATTTCGGAATTTTCATGGCTGAAGAAAGTTCAAAAACCTCAGGACATGTTAAAAATCGGCGACCTTGTGGAATGTATGATTTTAGGCTACGACCTTCAGGCAGGCCGCGTCTCGCTCGGGTTAAAACAGGTTCAAGCAAATCCTTGGGACTTAATCGAGGAAAAATATCCTGTTGGGGCCAGAATCAGCAGGAAAGTTGTAAAAGTAACAAACGCCGGAGCTTTTATCGAGCTTGAAGAAGGTATCGACGGATTTCTTCATTCTGATGATATTTCATGGATTAAAAAGGGAAAATCATCAGCTCTTTCACAGGGGCAGGAAATCGAAGTTATGGTGATATCTGTAGATTCGGACAATCGTAATATCAAGCTTGGCATAAAACAGCTTTCGCAGGACCCATGGAAGGATTTTTACGATAATTACAGAAGCGGCTCTCCTGTAGAGGGCGAAGTTGCGTCCATTACAGACTTTGGCTTATTCCTGCGTATTCCGGGCGGCATCGAAGGATTGATTCACAAGACAAACCTTGTAGAGAACCGCGAAGATGATCCCGATGAGGCTTTAAAGAAATACAAAGTGGGAGATAAATTAAAAGCTGTTGTTCTTGAGGTGCAAAGCGATAAACAAAAAGTCGCTTTCTCAATCCGTGATTACCAGAAAAAGGTGCAAAGAGACGAGATATCACGTTATATGACAGGGGAGGAGTCTTCGGATTCAACATATACCCTTGGCGCGATATTAAAACCCAATAAGAATCAGGGTGAATAAACAAGATATCCTATTATTTGAATGACGATTATAGTTAATCCTTTAATATAAGGGACGGCGATGCTGTCAAAGATAGACGCAGATAAATTTCATACTCTTATCGAGATAAACGCTCTTATAAATTCAAATTATAAGAACATTCACAGTCTTTTATCGCGGATAATGGAATCGGCGACATTGCTTTCAGACGCGGAAGCATCATCGCTTCTTTTGCTTGATAAAGAAAAAGACGAGCTTTTTTTTGAAGTCGCACTTGGCTCAAAGGGCGATGATGTCAAAAAATTTACCGTAAAACTTGGAGAAGGAATCGCAGGCTGGGTAGCGCAGAAAAATAAATCTCTAATAGTAAACGATGTCGCAAGCGACAAGCGCCATTTAAGCAATATCGGTGAAGAAATAAATTACAAATCAAAAACAATAATGGCTGTCCCTATGCGGATTAAGGATGACTGTATCGGCGTTCTTGAAGTTATAAACAAAAAGGATAACGCGCATTTTACGCAGGATGATCTTGAATGGCTTGAAATTTTCGCAAATCAGGCGGCGCTTGCGTTTGTAAACGCCAAAAGCATGGAAGAAGCCCGAAGTAAAATTGAGACATTGGAAAGCCAGATTACAACAGAGCGTTATCATACATTCATTACAAAGAGCCCTGTGATTCTTGATAAACTTGAAATCATCGAAAGAGCGGCAAAAACGGATTCGTCTGTTCTCTTACTCGGGGAAAGCGGAGTAGGAAAGGAACTTTTCGCAGAAAGAATTCATTTAAAAAGTTTAAGAAGCGCCTCTCCTTTTGTAAGAATTAACTGCGCGGCTCTTCCCGAAGGCCTGCTCGAAAGCGAATTGTTCGGCCATGTTAAAGGCGCGTTTACAAACGCTATAGCAAACAGAAAAGGAAGATTCGAAATCGCGGACGGAGGAACTCTTTTTTTAGATGAAATAGGTGACCTTCCGCTTTCATTACAGGCAAAAATATTGCGCGTAATACAGGAGAGAAAATTTGAAAAGGTTGGATCGGATGTAACAGTCACCGTTAATGTCAGAATAGTCGCGGCTACAAATAAAGACCTTGAAGAACAAGTGCAGAAGAATGAATTCCGAAGCGATTTATACTACCGTTTGAATGTTCTGCCGATTTATATTCCGCCTCTCCGCGAACGGCCCGAAGACATTATGGAATTGGCGCATTTTTTCCTTAGTAATTTTATGAAAGAAACAAAAAAACATTTTGACGGTTTCTCTCAGGATGCCCTTGATATGATGCTTTCTTACTCATGGCCCGGCAATGTCCGCGAACTTCAAAACTGCATAGAACGCGCGTGCGTAATCGGGAAGGGGAGATATATAATTCCCGGCGATCTTTTCCTGAAACCTCATTCAGGCGGATTGGATGATTCCTCCGCGGGAGAAATCAGGCGGAGCTTAAAAACAGCAATCAATGTATTTAAATCCGGTTTTATACGCAAAGTACTTGATGAAACAGGCTGGAATCAGACAGAGGCCGCCAGGGCACTTGATATTCAGCGCACTTATTTGTCAAGATTAATAAAAGAATATAATATAGTTCCCAGAGAACAATGACAGTGTACAAGGAGTAGTGATGGAAAGCAACAATGAGAAAACCAGTATTGGGGATAAAATCAACGATTTTGTTCAAAAAAACAGAAAACAAATTTTTATTGCATTAGGCATTTTAGTTGTCCTTTTTGCTGGAACGATTGTCTTTTTTGTAGTAAGAGATTCTATGGATAAAAAAGCAATTGCGGAAGTGCACGATTTATCAGAAAAATTTGACCAGCTGCGTTCTAGCGAAGAAAATAATTATTTTTCATCCGAGATGAATTCTCTGCTTATAGAAGTACAAGGGTTTGCCGGCAAAAACCGCGGGTTTGCAGGAAGCAAGGCATGGTCTATTGCCGCTCACATTTATTCCGCCAGAGAAAGCTGGGCGCAGGCTGAAGAAGCTTGGGTATCAAGCGCTAAAACAGGTACAAAAACATACCTCGCTCCGGTTGCTTACTTTCAGGCGGCAGTTTCCGCTGAAGCCCAGAATAAACTAGAGCAGGCAATTGATTATTTCCAGCAGAGTATTTCTCATTCTTTTGAATTTCCCGATGCTCCCCGCGCGCAGTTTAATATAGGCCGTCTTTATGAAGAGCTTGGAAACAGAAGCGCGGCGCTTGCCGCGTACCGGGCTGTACTGATTAACTGGCCGTGGGAAAGATCAGAAACAATCAGCCAGAGTTTGTATATCTGGCAGAATTTAGCAAGAAATCAGATCATCAGACTTGAAATTCAATAACCTGTTTTATAGATCGATCGGAGGTATGATCTGAAAAGACCGGCTGTATTGGTTTTGGTGTTTTTCTTATTCACCGCCTGCGGAATAGAGGAGTTTTACTATCTTCCTCAGGTGCCGCAGGAGAATATCTCCGTACAGTTTAATTCTAACGCGGAAATAATTATCCCCGCAATATTAGATAAATTTTTTTATGCTTCGGGATATTTAATTTTTTACAGGATATATTTAAGCGATAAATTGCTTGAAACAATAAATGAAAATAACTTTTCTGAAATAAATCCTTCATTGTTAAGCGACTTTAATTTTTTATCTTCTTATACGGATGTGACCAGTAATACTATTTTAACAACAAGCGCAACATTCACCAGCAGGAACTATTATGAATTAGATTACAAAATTGAGATAGATTCTGCGATAAATATAGACGGAGGAAATTTATCGCTTAATTTCCCGCCGGCGGAAGATGCTTTTCCGACAGCTACATTTACGCCTTTTGGATCAAGCACCGGCAGCACTTTGAATCTTAAGCGATCTGTCGATGTAATAAGGGATTCTCAGACAAATATTAGCGAGCTTAACAGATATTTCAGGAATACAGAAGAACTTTGCAATAATTCAAACGCAGTTTCAGCATTCAATGCAGATACTGCGCAGATACAAAATAAAATACCGCAATGGGCGTATGCTGCCATGTATATTGTAACAATAGGCCAAAACATTGAAACCTTTACGCGTATTTACAGCAAACCGACTTTTATTGGTGTTTTAAAACTTCCGGACGCAAAGTAGCATCGAACTTTTTATTTATTTTATCCCCTTGAACCTCTGCAGGCGGGGATTTATTTTACTATTCATAATGTTTATTCAAGACAATTTCACCTAACAGATTTTTCCACGGTTGTGGAGGCCTCAAAAAGGCCGAAGCAACTGTGTGAAAATCGTAAAAATTATAGGAGTTGTTTATGGATAAGAAACACTGTTTTGGTATTTACGTGGTATATGACAGAATAGCGGAAGAGAGTAGTCCGCCGATGATGCATCGTACTGATGGTTTAGCAGTCAAGTTGTACGTACAAATGTTACAACAGTCTGGAGAAAAATTAACAGATTATTGGCTGTATAAGCTCGGAACTTATGACACATTGGACATGGTGTTATACGCATACGAAAAGCCTGCAAGAGTAAAAGTCTCCGATGGAGTAGAGGAGATTGAAGCATGATTGCGAAAAAAGGCGCACAATTTAAAACTGTAAAAGGTCCAAGAATCCAAAGAAATAAATTTGATTTATCTCATGAGCGTAGAATGTCTGCAGATATGTTCACGCTTACTCCTGTGTTGTGTGACATGTGTATTCCCGGTGACAAGTGGAGAATAGGTAATGAAATAATTATCAGAATGAATCCGTTAGTTGCCCCGATTATGCACGAAATAAAGTGTTATGTGCATTATTATTTTGTTCCTTTTAGATTGTTATGGGATCAATGGGAAAAATACATAACAGGCGGTAAAGATGGAAAGTTTACAGCGGACCTTCCCCGATGGGATACAGGAAGCAGAGATATAGGTTCCCTTTGGGATTACTGCGGAATGAATACGTTATTACCCGGACAGTACGTTATAAAAAATCCTTTGGTATTTCCTAGAAGAGCATACAACATGATTTACAACGAGTATTACAGAGACCCGAATATAACCGATGAGCTGGACCTTGATTGGATAGATGCAAATGAGAAGGACTTGCACACAAGATGTTGGGGAAAGGATTATTTTACATCGTTATTACCATGGCAACAAAGAGGAGAAGCTCCTGCAATTCCGTTACAAGGTGAAATAAGTGCCATTTTTAATGGAATATTTTTCGATGGTAATAATAGCGGTAACTCTAACGGCACGAATATACCAGCGAATAATTATGTTAGAGCACCGTTTGGTGTAACAGGAGGTCCTTATTCAAGTCAACAGTGGAATGTATGGAATCAAAATATAAGAGATTCATTGAATATTAATACTATTAATATGGAAGATGCTACTACATTCGATGTTTCAGACCTTCGCTTAGCATTTCAAATCCAAAAGTTCTTAGAACGTAACGCAAGAACAGGACACAGATACCCAGAGTTCTTAAAAGCGCATTTCCCCGCATGGCCAAGAGACGATAGGCTTCAAAGACCCGAGTATATCGGTGGAAGTAAAACCCCTATTGTTATATCGGAAGTACTCCAAACATCAAGCACCGATGCAACCACGCCACAAGGAAATATGGCAGGTCATGGTTTATCAGCAGATCGCACATTTGTAAGCACATACAATGTTCAGGAACATGGATTAATCATGGGAATAATGTCAATTATGCCTAAGGCAATGTATTCGCAAGGAATAGATAGAGTTTGGTTAGCCGAAACAAAATATGATTTTTATTTCCCAGAGTTTGCAAACCTATCAGAACAGGCAGTTTATACGGAAGAGATTTATAATATCGGTCCGGCTCCGGTTGATAAGGTTACAGGTTATCAGTCACGTTATGACGAATACAGGTACAAACGCGATACAATTCACGGTCTATTCAGGACCGATTTTAAGCATTGGCACATGGCAAGAGAATTCGCGAACGCTCCTACGTTAAACATCGATTTGGTAAGACCTAATAGCGTAGAAAAACAATCGTTAAAAAGAATATTGGCCGTTCCATCCGAACCAATGTTTTTAATCACATTCGGAAACAGATTGCACGTTACACGCCCGATGCCGTTTATGGCAGAACCCGGTCTGATAGACCATAACTAAGGAGAAAGTATGGATTTTCAAACAAATTACGCCAAAAAAGAGTATGCTCCTGTCCCGATGTCAAAGGAATTAATTACCGAACAGACAGGATACAGAACCACTAAGGAAATAGTGGAAGGCATGGTATTAGCAGGACAAAGGCTTAGCGATTACCGTCATGGAATGCTCGACAATTTCGACGAGGAATATGATGAGAGCCAAGAAGCAAACGAAGTCTACATGGATGACCCTGTGGACATACAAAACGCCGTAGAACGAAACGTCATGCGTTTCAGAGGCGAAAAAAAGGAGGTCAGTGATGAACCAAGTAATGAAGGTGTTAAAGGTGATAGCAAAGATAGCAATACAAGTGTTGCACCTGAAACAAAACAAGAAGCAATGTGATTGCGAAAAAGAATCGCAAAAACAAGAGTAAAAAAAGGCTGGCTATATTGGACTACTTGATGTCAATATAGCCAGCTGACACAAAAAAACAAAACAGGAGTAAAAAATGGGAATATTTGAGTATGTAGATTATGCCCTTGGAACTATATTTGACGTAGGAAACTATGCCGAACAAAAAAGGCAATTTAATCAAAATTTCGGACTTCAGAAAGAACAATTTCAGTACCAAAAAGACCTACAACAGCAGATGTTTAGTAGGGAAGATACTGCAGTACAAAGAAGAACAGCTGACTTAAAAAATGCTGGAATAAATCCAATATTAGCAGCTGGTCAAGCAGCTGGTGCTGGTCCAGTGGTATCAACAGCAGCCCCGCAAGGTGAAGCCCCACAATACAATAAAACTGCAAAACTCGATGCAATACAAAGAGCGCAGGAAATAAAATTAACAGAGCAACAAATGGCAATGAACGCCTTGAAAATGAAAGCGGAAATAAGTCATACTGAAGCAGACACAAGAAGAATCGAACATCAAATGGATATCGATTCCCGGGACTATGCTTTAAGAGAGAGAGGTGTAAATTATGAAGGTGAAAAAATCAACTTGGATCGCGATCGCTATCATCTTGAGCTTCTTCGTCATGGTTTGGATCGGGACCGTATATCTCACGATGCAGAACGTATTATTATCGAAAAAAGCAGAACAGAACTTGAACGACAGAAACACGTATTAGAACAAAATAAATTTGAAATTGAAAGAATATTAACTCAAGCTCGTACAAGATTAGTGCAACAAGAAGAATTAACTGAACAATTAAGAAGAATTGGTTTAGATGTTGATATTGCACAAAAATTAATAAATCAAGAAATTACTTTATATGATTATCAAATAGCTGTAGATATTGGGATACGTACAACTGATACAGCAACTCAAGCAGAAAGATTAGCATATCAATTCGCAAGAAACAGAGAATTAAGGGAATCTCAATGAAAACAATAATCTTCGCAATCGCAGAGCTGTTAGCCTGCTTAATAATAGTGTTATGCGAAATCTTATAAAAAAGGAGGTGAGAAAAAATGCGTTTTAGAAAAAGACGGAGAAACGGCGTAAACAGAAGACGTGGTAGAGGAAAGCGAATTAGAAGTTACCATGCAAGCCGTGGAGGAGTGCGGTTATAAGGTGTGTAACTCCGGTAAGTTTGGGAGTATTACTGGTACCGTGTGGTAAATGCATGGCCTGCCGAATAGCACGGACATCAGAATGGACTACCAGAATTATGCACGAACTAATTGGCAAAGACGGATGCTTCATAACATTAACTTATGATGACGAACACTTACCTGAGAATGGAACCCTTGTTAAGGACCACTTTCAGAAGTTCATGAAACGATTAAGACGATTCATTGAACCGAAAAAAATCAAATATTTTGGATGTGGAGAATACGGTGATAAAACTAACAGGCCTCATTACCATTGTATTATTATTGGCTGGATGCCAGAGTGTGAACGACTTTATAGACCGTCTGGAAGAAACTTGGTCAGTAGAGATATTGAGCGGTTGTGGATGTTCGGACACAACGTTGTCGGTTATCCTGACAGAGAAGCAATCCAGTACGTCTGCGGATACATCAGAAAAAAGCTGTACGGTTACGACCGAGAACAGTACGAAGGAAGATTAGCACCGTTTCAATTGCAAAGTATGAAGATAGGATTAGACTATGCGGAAAGCCACAAGGATAATATACTTGATAAAGGAATTACCAGAGATGGAAAAAATGTTGGTATCCCAAGATATTACAAAAAAAAATTAATTGGCAAAAGTACCGTAGAAGAATATTACTATCACAAAAAATGCATGCAAGCAAGAAGAGACGAACAAAAACCTTATCTTGACAAAGATGAAGAATTAACAAGAGAATATTATATAGACAAAGCAAGCGACAGACAGCGACGTAAGAAGCAGTTAGAAGCAAGCGAAAAACTATATAATAATTCAAAAATCTAAGAAATTAGATAAAAAAGAGGTTGTTGAGAGTACAATATATGTAGCGTATGCAATGTTAAAGTACGCCAAGTATAGCGTAGGCAAGAATTACTATACATAATGTTTATTCTGTCTACTACAAGATATCGAATAATGAATTTAAGAGTATTTATATAAATGCCTATAAGCATCAAAATAAGACATATAATCGTCTGAGGTACTGTCAAAGATATTTTTAGCAAGCACTTCGCATCTTGTAAAATCAAAAATTGATGTATTCTCATTTATTAACTTCTGTCTGTAAACTTTATCATTTTTTGCGTTAACATATTCTATGTTTCCATTATTGTATCGATATGAATAACCCCATAATAAAGATGCAAGAGAATGTTTTTTCATTCCGCTTTTTATCTGGAAACATTCAGCGTTCTTAATACGAATTCCTTCAGGTAATTTATAATTGAGCTCTTTTATAAAGTTATCAGATGATGCCTCATTAATAAAATCTACTGACGCAACCTCGCAATTTGCGTTAATTCCTGTTGATAATGGGGACGCAAATTCCATTTTTACTAATGGATTGAATCCTTTTGTGTAATTTACATTGATGTTCGCCCTTCTTAAAGACATTGAGAAAATCTCAATTAAACTAAGATGCCCGTGAAAAACAGCGCTTCTTTCTTTACTAAAACCAAATAACATTCTATAAATCGAAGGATCGGATTTACCAACTTTTACGTTAACCTTCATATTTAACGGGTTAACATCAATGTTTTCATTTTTTAGTTCATCAGCGGATTTAATAATTAATTCTTCTTTTTTTATTTTAGTTAATTTAATACTTTTACCGCATACTCCGCAAAGACTGCATTCCTCAATACAGGATGGAGTTCTCTTTGGATTAATGGAATTCTCTAGTTCCTGCTTAAAGAAATCTTTTGTTATCTTTGAATCTATAAAAGACCATGATAAGTCTTTATGTAAATTACAATGGCCTGAAAATACAGATTTAGCATATTCATCATTTTTAATAAAAATTTCCTGCCATTTTTCCCTGTTTATATATTCACTCCAGGGATCAAGCCTGCTGCCTGATTTCCATGCTTCTTCGCATAGTAACCCGGCTTTTTCATCACCCCTGCTGAGTAATCCTTCGATAAGCGAAGTAAGTAAATCTGAAGCGCTGATTTTATGCCCCAATTTTCTTAATTTCGCGCGGATAAAATTTATTTTTCTTTCTGCGGATGAACTATCTATTTGCGCCGCCCATTGATAAGGAGTGTGAGGTTTAGGAATAAAAATGCCTATGTTAATATTAAAATGCATCCGGCTTTTTTGCCCTACATCAGCGATAAAAGATACAATCTCTTCTTCTTCGTTATACACAGGCAGTTCTTCGCTTTGTCGAGGCTGTGGAAGCCCAATCATAAAATAAAATTTAGCTCCCTTCCAGCCGCTTTTTTTTGCCTGTTCAAGAACGGCCGCAACATAATCACGCGATACTTCTTTGTTAACAGCGATTTGCCATAAATCAAGTGGCGTTTCCACCGCAAATGTAAGGCCGCTTTTTCTTGTAACAGAAATTTTTTCCAGAAGCGTTAACGGAAACCCCTGTATTTTTAATGAAGGCAGCTGAAATGAAACATGATCATCTTTATATTTTTGATTTAATGTTTCGATTAAATTTGCGATGCCGGCATAATCGCCTGCGGACAATGAAGAGAGGCTAATCTCCTGCCAGCCGCCTTCATTAATTAATTTATCTGTTTGTTCAATAATTATTTCTTTATCCTTCTGCCTGCATGGCCTATACCAGAAACCTGCATGGCAAAAACGGCAGCCATTCGGACAGCCGCGCATTATTTCTACAGTGCCGTGATGATGAATAGTTTTCATGCTAGGAACCGGAAATATATCTATAGGATTATCTTCAAAATTATTACAAATTGCCCGCGCTGCCTTTTCTTTTCCTTTTACCCACACATTCGGATGAGATGCGATCCTGTCAAATAATGCCGCCCTGCTCTGCCCTGCTTTTTTAATACTCGCAAGTTCAACTGCTAAATCAAAAAATCCCGCTTCCGCTTCTCCTATAAAGAACGCGTCAATAAAAGGCGAATACGGAAGCGGATTAGAAACCGCAGGCCCGCCTGATATAATAATTGGATAATTTTTTTTATCTCTTTCATCGCAGCGCAGCGGAATGCCTGATACATCAAGAACAGTTAATATTCCGTTTAAGCCCAGTTCATAACCGAGTGTAAACATTAAAAGGTCTGTGTATGCAAGATTTATTCCTGTATCAAGTCCGTATAAAGGTATGTTTTTATCGCGCAATAGTTTTTCAAAATCCGGAGCAGGCGCAAATGCGCGGTCGCAGGAAACAAAGGGAATACTGTTCATTCTGTTGTATATAATGCGCATAGCCTGATTTCCCATTCCTATTTCATAAAGGTCAGGAAAAACAATTGCTGTTCTTAGTTCATTTAAGCCGGTTTCGCTTTGGGCTTCTTCGCCCCTGTGTCCTTTAGCATGATTTTTTTTTAACAGGATACCGTATTCACCGCCGACATAGCGGCCGGGTTTTTCAACATTTAATAATAAAGGACCAAGTTCATTGATAGGATCGATGTACTCTAAAGCAGCCAATCAATATTCTCCCGGATTCTAGCGGTTATATCGCCTGACATAGATGCTTAAAACAAGGCCTATTCCAATCATAGAGGTTAAAAGCGCGGAACCTCCGTAAGATAAAAAAAGAAGCGGGAGTCCTGTTATCGGCATTATACCCATTGTCATTCCGACATTAATAACAAAATGAAAAAAGTACATCCCCGCAAGACCTGCGCAGATATACTTTGCGAACGGGTCGTTTGTAATTTTCATTGTCGCAATCATGCGGTAGCAGATAAAAAGAAATAACGCGAAAATCAGGAGGCCGCCCAAGAATCCTGTTTCTTCGGAAAAGATTGAAAAGATAAAATCGGTGCTCTGTTCGGGAAGAAAACGGTAATGGCTTTGCGTACCCTGTAAATAGCCCCTTCCTGTAAATCCGCCTGCTCCTATCGCTGTTATTGATTGAATAATATTCCATCCTGCGCCTCTTGGATCAACATTTGGATCCAAAAAAACAATAAGACGCATTAGCTGATATTCCCTGAGCACTCTCCGCGCTACAAATGATACTCCTAAAGACAGAATTATAATTGTGGATGCATAACCAACCCAGAAAAAATATCCTTTTTTAAATTTTAAATACCCAAAGACCGCTATAGCGGTAATTAAAAGAAAAAACAGAATTGCAATAATTATTATTCTGGTATTGGTAAGAACCGCAAGAAAAGGAATAGATCGTTTTAATATGTGTGACTGCCACAAAGGCAGCACAAGAAAAACAGCGGTCAACGCAAGACATGATACTATAAATGCCACATAACGCATTCTGACTCCGGCCATAAATATCATGGTTATAAAAATTGCGATATATACTAAAGCTGTTCCAAGGTCAGGCTGTAAAAGGACAACTACCATCGGAACAAAAGCAATGATGCAGCTGATCAAAAACCGCGTAAAAGATTCTCTGTTGCGATCCGTATCCGCAAGGAAACGCGCAAGTAATAAGATAACAGATATTTTTGTAAACTCCGACATTTGTAAACCGACAGAGCCAAAACGAATCCAGCGTGAAGCGCTTGAGACAACATAGCCTGACAGCATTGTATAAAGAAGAGGAACAAGCGACAAAAAATATATATAAAGCGAAAGATTATAAAACCTTCTGTAATTAATGAATGATAAAGCTATTACCGCCGCAAAACCTACCGCCGCCCAGATGATCTGCCTTTGATATTCATTTGAGACAAGCATTCCGTCCGAGTTTATTCCCGATGAATATATAAAAAGAATTCCAAGCACGATAAGAATAAGAACAGGAAGCAAAAGCAGGAAATCAATTCCAAGTATATTTCGAATGTTTATCATTTTAGTTTCTTCCTGTTAATACCTTTCCCATAAATACAGCGCGCGTACAGCTTCTTCATAAGTTTGATTCGCAAAATACCCCTGATAAATAATACCGGTCGCTTCCGCTACATGTGTATATGATTGACTTGTATTTTCAACGAATGCCGTAACTACAATTTGTTCATCGGGGTTTACGGTGTTATACGGGCCGTATGTTGTAAGCCATGAATGCCAGCGCTCTGATACGCCTATTTGAGCAGTCCCTGTTTTCCCCGCGACTTCCACAGCCGAAATTAAATTAAACGGCCATCTTGCCTCAAGGAGGACAACTTCTCTCATATCCTGCCGCAGAGTTTCAAATACTAAAGGAGATATATTACTTTGATGCAATATTTCATGTTCAGCTATATATTCAATCTCGTTAGTTATAGGGCTGCGAATTTCTTTAAGTACATGAGGCTTGTAATTCACTCCGCCGTTTACAATCATAGAAACCAAGTTTGCCATCTGAAGAGGAGTAACCAAAGCGAATCCCTGTCCTATAGACAAGTTCATAGTATCGCCCAATGTCCAATTTTCGTGGTGACGAAGCAGCTTCCATTGCTGATCGGGAATTAATCCCTCTGATTCGCCGGGAAGATCGATGCCTGTAAGCTTACCGTAACCATACCCCCTTGCGTAATTTACAATCCTGTCAACTCCTACATACTCTCTGCCGATCTCCCAATAATAAACATTACAAGACCTTACGAGCGCCATTGTAAGCCCGACTAACCCGTGACCTGCGCGGTTATGGCAGTTCCAGACACGGCCGCCGTATATAATAGAGCCTGTACACCGGTTTAATTGGTTCCGCGGGAATAAATTTTCCGCGATAATCGCCGTTGACATTACTAATTTAAATGTAGAAGCCGGAGGATAACTTGAGTTGATTGCCCTGTTTATTAAAGGACGGGAAGTATCTTCCATAACAGCGCGAATTTCCGCGGTAAGTCCGTCTGTAAAAATATTCGGGTCATACCATGGTTTTGATACCATTGCGAGAACTTCTCCGGTAGAAGGACGCAGAACAACAATGGTTCCTGTGTGGTCGCCGAGAGCTCTTTCCGCCAGTTTTTGCAAATTGGCGTCAATTGTCAGTACAAGGTTTTTACCCATTTCGGGAGCAACATGGACAATATTTTCACTTCCTGTAATGCGCCTGCCTCTTGAATCAACAGTCCTTGTTTCCCAACCTTGAGTACCCCGTAAAAGCATATCGTACTGTCTTTCTATTCCCGCTTTTCCGATCATATCTCCTGACTGATAACCAAGGTTATAAAGAGCTGTAAGTTCATCCCTTGTAATGTCTCCTACATAACCTAATATATGTGAAAGACTTCCTACATCGACATAATTTCGTACGCTTTTTATATGCCATGAGATGCCCGGAAGCGTATTTTTATTTTCCGCAAGCGCGGAAATGTCGGAAAATGGAACGTTAGATGCAATTTCCACGGGCTGGTAAGTCTGCAAATACTGGCTGGGAAGCCTTGTCCTGATTTCATTTTCGGGGATTTTTAAAATTTTTGACACAGAAGCAATAACGCTGTCTACGCTGCCGCGCGGAATATCGGCAGGGGTAATTGTGACCGCGTATGTATCCTTGTTTATTACAAGCGGCTGAGTAAAGTACCTGTCATAAATTTCTCCCCTTTGCGTCGGGATTGAATAAGTCCGCCTTGAGATATCCTGCGCGCGGCTTAAATGTATTTCTCCTGATAAAATCTGCATGCTGAAAAGCCTTCCTGAATATACAAGGAAAACAATGACAAGAAGTATCATAAAAATACTTATACGGCCTTCGTGATTTTCTCTCATTTTTTCAGCCTTTACCGATTAAGATAGGTTTGAATTTTTTTAATAATAAAAACAATAACGGAGCGCTCAGCGCGTTAAGGCCAAGCTCGATCCAAAAGACAGATGTAAAAAGCGAGAAAGTAGGAACTGTTTGACCCATAATAAGATGAAGGATAAAAATTATCAATGCTTTTAAAATCGTGGCTAAAGAACAGAGAATAACAGGCATAAATAATACATCCAGAAAAAATTGTCCTTTAAAAATCCCGGCGAGAGCTCCCGCAATTGTTCGTATAAGGCAGTTCATTCCAAGAGGAGCCTGAGAAAGAAAATCATAAAAAAGCCCCGAAAGAAAACCGGAAACCTGTCCTGTCATTGTTCCGTTTACATAAGCGGAAAAAATTAAAACGCATAAGGCTAAATCTGGAACAACGCCAAAAAAGGCAATCATGGGAATAATTGTCGACTGCATAATTGCCGCGGCAACGCAAAAAACAACAGTCCAAATAATGCTTCTGATCATCTCTTAATCCTGAGTTATAAACATTTGCGCTATTTCTTCTTCTATGACAAAAACATACTCGAGCCTTGAGAAATCAATCATAGGAACGACAATTATTTCTAAAGTGGTTTCATATTCAAGTATATTTACACCTGAAACCCTTCCGATATTAATTCCGGGCGGGAAAATGCCTCCCATTCCGCTTGTAACAATTATATCTCCGTTATTGATATCGTCTCTCGCGCGGCGCGGAACAAAGCGCATCATTAAGGCCGCATCGGAACTGCCCTGCCCTTCAAGTATGCCTTCGTACCGCGTAACAGAAAAACGCGAAGACACTTGCGAGTTTATGTCAAACACCGGCATAACAAGGCTTTCGAAAACGCCTGTTTGAATTACTTTTCCTACAAGCGCCTGAGTTCCGTTCTGCCACGCGACAACCGCCATGTTATTCGCAACGCCTGAATAACTGCCTTTATTAATTACAACAGCCGAAAACAGATTGTCAGGATCGCGGCCTGAAATTTGAGCCGGGATATGCCTGTAACGAAGCGTCCTCGAAAAATCAAGCTGTTCTTTTAGCCTGATGTTTTCCTGATAAATTTCCGCGTTGCTGCGTTCAATTTCTTCAAAACGATCAAGCTGTCTTAACAGGCTTGCGTGTTCCTGTCTTAATGTCGCAAGCTCGCTAATGGAAAGCACTGTCCTTGCTATAAATGAGTTGACTTCGTATATGCCGTTTCTGATGCCGGAGAATAAAGACAAGCCGACATTTTTTACGCCGAAGATGAAATCCCTTGTCGACATTAAAAGCAGTACAGTAGATATGATTATCAGAATAACAAAAATAAATACGGAAAAATTTATCTGGCCGCCCGCGATTCTTCTGCCGCCGCTTCTGCGGACACCTTCCGGACGCGGCTGCCTGCCAAAGAAACTGCGTTTCATTTTTAACCGTTCAGTCTGTCATAAATATTCTTTGTAAGATCCGCACCTTTAATATAATCGAAGTACTTGCCCGCTCCGAGCGCTACGCATATTTCAGGCTGCTCTGCGATAATTGCCGGCACTCCGGTTTCTTTTTGTATAAGTTTATCAAGTCCCTTTAAAAGAGAGCCGCCTCCTGTCATTACAATCCCTCTGTCAACAATATCCGCCGCAAGCTCGGGAGGGGTTTTTCCTAGGACGGTTTTTATCTCGTCTATAATCTGAGTAATGGGATCTTTTAGCGCCTCCCTTACTTCGACAGAGTCAACTTCAAGACGGCGCGGAAGACCCGTAATCGCATCATTTCCTTTTACTTCCATTTTGTCAATTAATTTATCAGGGGATGCGTTTCCGATTTCAATTTTAAGCCGTTCAGCCATATATTCGCCGATTATAAGATTGTGTACGCTTCTGATATGTTTAATAATTGAGTCGTCAAATTCGTCGCCGCCTACACGGATTGCGCTGGTTACAACCATGCCGCCAAGCGATATAACAGAAATCTCAGTGGTTCCGCCGCCGACATCCAGTATCATGTGTCCTGCCGGTTCTCTTATCGGTATATCCGCGCCGATTGCGGCGGCCAGGCTTTCTTCGATTACGCGGACTTCTCTCGCCCCCGATTTATACGCGCTTTCTTCAACTGCACGCCTTTCGACTTCCGTAATACACGAAGGAACTCCTATAACCATTCTTGGTTTTACAAAACGGTAACGGGGAAAAACGCGGTCTATAAAACAGCGGATCATTTTTTCGGTTGATTCAATGTCCGCGATTACTCCGTCGCGCATGGGCCTGATCGCTATTATATTTTCGGGGGTTTTCCATAACATTCGTTTTGCGTCTGCGCCTACCGCGACTATTCTTTTTGTTCCGCGTTCAACAGCGACAACAGACGGCTCATTTAAAACGATGCCTTTTCCTTTGATATAAATAAGCGTATTACAAGTCCCCAAGTCAATCCCAAAATCCGATGAAATACTGCCAAACATTTTTTTCTCCTTATTAATTATTAAGACGCGCTCTTGCTCCCGCGTGAGACGGATCCTGTCTGTATGCTAATCTCCATTCAGCTCTGGCTCTGGTTGTATCGCCAAGCCTGTTATAAAGCTCACCTAATTGAAAACGGGCTTCGGCGTTCTCGCCTGATTCGGAAATAATTCTTAAATATTGAGATTCCGCGCTGTTATAATCGCCGTTTATACTATAAATTTCAGCTAACAGAAAACGCGAAACAACAACTGATCTTGAATCCGGAGAAATATCAATGCAGCGCTGAAGATAACCGTAAGCTGTATTATATTCCTCCATCGCGATATATGAACGGGCTATAGGCAATAAAAGCTTGTCTGAAGGCGGCTTGTCATTATCAAAGGCTAAAGCGAACGCCTCTACGCTGCTTCTGTAATCATCGTGAGCCGCGTAAGCCATGCCAAGATATTCCGGTATATCAGAGGCTGCATAAGATAAATTATTAGCTATTTCTAAATATTTAACGGCGAGATCCGAATATTCATCGCCCTTATATCCATAAGCTTTTCCCAGTACATAATAAACGCTCCCATCATTCTCTGATTCTTTATGAATAAGCGCTTTTCTCAATGAAAATATACATTCATTAATGTATTGCTGTATATTTTGGTTATTTATTTGAGAGATACCCATCTGATACGCTGAAAAGCCGTAAATTTTAAGAAATAAATAATCAACGGGATTTTCTAAAAGAGCGTGTTTGCTTGATAAATAGGCAGCTTCATAGTCACCGTCCTTCCATATTTGCATGAGCTCCCGAATTTCACTCCCCATATTATTTCTGACATGAATAATAACAAAAACCCCTGTCACAATCGCGGAAACAGAAAAAAACACTACTAAAATTGCGCGAATTTTACTGAGAAGGTAAACATGCTGCCCGTATCGGGATGAAATTTTGTTATTATTCATCTTTCTTTAAAGGAATTCTATATAAATTTCATTTTTATGTCAATTAATTCTGCGAATATTTATTAAAATACTTGAAATTTTACTTAAAAGAGCTTATATTTTCATCGTGATGAATCAGGCTGCCGCCTGACTTCTAAAATTGTCAAGTGTAAGGTCAATCATAATAACAAAAAAACATTGATTGATCAAGATGCTGTTGGTGTAATTGACAATTTTAGCGGTCAGGAGGAAAGTCCGGGCTCCGCAGGGTATGATGCCGGGTAATCCCCGGGACTAGGGACAGACAGCGCCACAGAAAATATACCGTCTGACCGCTAAAATCGTCGATTTCATAAAATTATTTTAACAGGTGATAATTTTAATTATTTGTTATTTTAATTTTAACGATTTTAGTGGTCAGATAAGGGTGAAAAGGCGGGGTAAGAGCCCACCTCGGTGATGGTAACATTACCGGAAAGATTTCAGCTCTTCTTGGGAAAAGCGCGGGTTTTGCTGTATGTAAAACTCAAAGCTGTTTTCCAGCAGAGCTGGAAAACGGCAAGCCTCATCAGGAGCAAAGTCAAACAGCGCGTTTAAAGTTTGTGTTTTTTACGCGAACTTTACTGCAAAACGCATTTATGAGTTTTGTCCGGTTACCCGCCGGTTAAGCGCAGGTAGACTGCAAAAAATTTACCGGAGACGGTAAGTTAAGACAGATGGCAGCATCAGACCCTGGCTTAAAGTCAGGTCTGTGAACAGAACCCGGCTTATGATTCATCACTTTTTTTTTTATAGAGTTTTAAAGATTACCGGGCATTGATAAAGGCTCAGTCTTCTGAATCGATATTTATAATCTCTTCTTCTTCGTCCTCGTCTTCTTCTTCATCTTCGTCTATTTCATCAAGGTCGGATAATGCGCCTGTATCTTCTGTGTTAAAATACTCTTCTTCGCCTTCCGGTGATTCCTCGTAGAACAAAATACGTGAACAATACGGACAGAAGATAAATTCTTCGCCGATGCGGACTTCATTCGCGAACTGCACCGGGAGGATCATGTGACAGCCCATACATACATTGCCTTTAATCGCGACAATTCCGATACCCATTTTATTTTTAATGATTCTTTCAAATTTAAATACAACTTCGGTATCAAGATTCTCGGTTAATTTATTTTCTTTTTTTCGCAGGTTATCTATTTGTTTTTGTTTGTCACTAATTTCAGTTTCGATCTTTCTCCTGCGCTCTCCAAGTTCCTTCTCCTGCTGTTCAATTAAAGAAGCCTGCTGTTTAATCTGTTCGTCAAGATCGCCTAAATATCTTTCTCTCTGCTGAAGTTCTTTTCTGTACTGCTGTTCTCTTTCGGACGCGTCTTTTATTTCCTTGTCAAGCGCCTCATATTCGCGCTGAGTGCTGACAACATCCATGTTTTTTTCGGATTTTTCCCTTGTCGATTCCGCTTCAAATAGCCTGTTTTTTAAATCAGCTTCTTCGGTTTTTACTCTTTCGTAATCGGAATTTTTTTCGATAAAGGTTTTCTTTAATCTGTTAAGAAGTTCTTCCTGTGTTCCAAGCAGTTTTGGAAGTTCAAGAATGTTTTTCTCAAGGCCGATTTTTTCGTAGATAATTTCCTGTAATGAGCGCAGTTTGTCAAGATCATTTTCAGTTACCATGATACCTTCTCCCTAATTATTATAATGGTCAGTGATCCAAATAGTCTTTCAGCGGACGGCTTCTTTTTGGATGCCTTAAACGCCTGAGCGCTTTTGCTTCTATTTGTCTTATTCTTTCACGTGTTACATTAAAATACAATCCTACTTCCTCTAAAGTGAGCGAATAGCCGTCATCTAAGCCAAAACGCATCTTAAGAACTTCCTGTTCACGCACGGGAAGCGTTGAAAGAACAGAGCTGAGCTGTTCCTGCAGCACTTTAAACGCGGTTTGATTGGCCGGATTTTCTACATCCTTGTCTTCGATAAAATCACCGAGAAGCGAATCCTCTTCCTCCCCGATCGGCGTTTCAAGGCTGATAGGCTCGCGCGCGACATTCTTAACGGATTTTACGCGCAGCGCTGTCCAGCCGAGCTTTTCGGCGATTTCTTCGTCAGTCGGTTCGCGCCCTAATGACTGCAAAAGCTGCCTTGATTCACGCACCACTTTGTTAATCTGCTCGATCATATGAACAGGGACTCTGATAGTGCGCGCCTGATCCGATATTGAGCGGGTTATCGCCTGCCTGATCCACCATGTGGCATAAGTGGAAAATTTAAAGCCTTTTTGATATTCAAATTTTTCCACGGCTTTAATAAGGCCGATGTTTCCTTCCTGAACAAGATCAAAGAAATGAAGACCCCTGTTTGTATATTTTTTAGCGATAGAAACAACAAGCCGAAGGTTAGCTCGGATAAGCCTGTCTTTGGCGTTCTTCATCATTATCCTGCCGTGGAAAATCTCGCTTGCCATTTGATTGATATTGTCGATCGGCTCTTCAAACTCCGCTTCAAGGTCTTTTAATTTTCTTTCAGTTACCTGAACCTGCCTGATTTTTTCTTTTATTTCATCGGAGGATAAACCCAGTTCTTTTTCAAGTTTTTCCCGCTCATCTTTTATAGTTAAATAACGCCCCAGGGTTCGAAGCTCTTTTAAAGAAGCGACTTTCAGGTGTTTTTCAAGCCTTTCCTGCTCTTTTATATAACGCTTTATTTTTCGGGAAGCAGTAGTAAATTTGTCCGAAAAGACTTGAATCTCGTCAGGATGAATCTGTGTGTTCCTGACCGCCTTCATTATGCGTTTGCGGATAACGGAGCAGTCTTTGTCTTCTTTGTAATCTTCATCTTTTAAAATTAATGATTTTTTTAATTCAATGTAATTTTTTAAATCGACATGAATCGTTTTAAGAGTATCCTTGTAAAATTGGTTAAGACGGCGGTACTCTGTCATGTGTTCTGTTATTTCTTTCTTTGAAAGATTCAATTCTTTCATGTCTTTTTTGGAAAACGCTTTTTGAACAATATTGTAAAATTCGGGAATTATCATGCCCGATCTTTTTATTACATTTTTTACAATGTTCTCGCCTTCTTCCATCTGCTTGGAAAGTTCAATTTCCTGCTCGGCGGTTAAAAGATGCTCGCGTCCTATCTCGCGAAGATAAAGCCTTATAGGATCATCTACTAGCGATGAATCTTTATCTGAGCCTGCCGCTTTGCTTTTTCTTCCTGTTTCCTGATTTTTATGGTTATCGTCTTCTTCCGAAACATTGTCCTCTTCTATCAGCTGCACATGATTCGCCTCTAAAAGAATCAGAACCTGTTCTATTTTATCAGAGTTTGTTATGTGCTCAGGAAGAAAATCGGAAAGTTCCTCGTAAGAGAGGGTTTTTTTCTGTTTTCCGTATTCAAGAAGTTTTATTATTGCCGGGTCTGATACCTGAAGCTCCGCCGCAGAAAGATTTTGTTCGCCTGTCAGTTCAGCGGACGGCCCTTCATTTAAAACCTTTTCCGGTCCGGCTTTTGCGATAAGCTGCGTTTTATGATTTATTTTTTTAAAAAAATGTTTAATTAACGGCGATTCTTTTTTTCTTTTGAACATCATTTGATTTAACATTTATTATCTTCCTTCAAGTTTTCGAATTTGTTCGTCTATTAATATTTTCTCTGAAAGCAGTTCATCAATATTTTCCGTATTTTCGGGATTCCTTTCGCTTTCGCGCATAAGGCCGTTTATTTCTGTAAGCCTTTTTTTGTGCTGTTTAACTTTAATTAATTTTATTCCATCCTCCATGAATTTGCGCGGTTCGCCTTTAAACTCTCCCGATGCTCCCCTTTTTAAAATAAAATTTTTTAACTTTTCATCTTTTATTCTTGGCAGCAGCGAGTCTATCCCGCTCTCGTCATATTTGTAACATTCTTCCAATGAAATAAATATTTCTTTCGCGGCTCTGTCATCAAAATCCTTTATTTCAACTAACGAACGAAATTCAGGATACAGCTCCGTATTAAGCGCTATATTTGTAAGCAGATTAAGCTCTGTGTTAGCGCGTACAACAAATGTCTCCTGCGTTCCTCCGCTGAAGTCTGAGGCGTTAAAATCAGACTCCTTTAGGTTTTGTGAAGACTGTTGTCCGGCTGGTCTTACATATGAAGAGCGGTAATTATTTTGCCTCCACTTAAAAAATTCATTCTGAACAGCGTTTCTTTCTATTTTAAAAATATCCGCAATCCTTGTTAAATAATCTGAACGATCAATTTCGGAATCCAGAGCATCCAGATAAGGATACACGGACTCCGCGGCTTTATTAATATTGCCTGTCCCGGCAAATTGTTCTTTTCCGCGCAAAATAAAGTACTCAAAGTCATTTATAGTAAATTTTAAAATTTTTTTCAATATCTGAGGGCCGAATTCTTTTAAAATATCCGCCGGATCCTTGAAATTCTTATTGTCTGCGTTTTCATTTTCGTTTTTTAACCCTGTTTTGATATCTGTAACCTGGCAGGAAATGGAGTTCTTCCTGCATGTTAAAATGGCCTTAAGCGCGGCTTTTTGGCCGGCTTCATCATTATCAAGTATCAAAACAACCTTATCCGCCCACCGGCGCAGCCAGAGAGCCTGCTCGTCTGTGAAAGCCGTTCCAAGCGGCGCGACAGAGTTTGTAACTCCGGCCTGATGGAGCGCAATTACGTCCATATAGCCTTCCGCAAGATAAACCGTTTTATCCTGCCTCATGAGGGTTTTTGCGTTATCAATCGCGAAAAGCGTCTGTCCCTTTTTATATATTTCTGTTTCCGGTGAGTTGATATATTTTGGCGCGTTATTATCGGTTTGTAACGCTCTTCCGCCAAAAGCCACTATCCTTCCCTGCCTGTCTGTAATCGGGAACATAAGCCTTCCCGAAAACAAAGGAATTTTTTGATATTTTGATGAAAACAAACCAGATTTTTCAAGAAAATCATTTGAATAGCCTTTTTGCTTTAAAAAGTTATGCAGAAAATCGCGGTTAACAGGTGAAAACCCCAGATTAAAATGTTTGATCATTTCATCGCTGATTCCTCTGTTTTTTATATAATTTAACGCGGCGGCTCCCTGATTTTCAAATAAAAAATGTTGAAAAGTTACAGTCAGCCTTTTATATAATTCGAAAAGCTCAGCCTTAAAAGTATCATCTTTTTCTTCTTCAGCGTTACTGCCATTGTCTTCATAAATGATTTCTATCCCCATTTTATTTGCAAGGTTTTTTATCGCCTGAGGATATGTAAGCTTATCCATTTCCATGATAAAACTGACAACAGAGCCGCCTTTGCTGCAGCCGAAGCAATGATACATTTTCAAATCCGGGTCTACTTTAAATGAAGGGGTTTTTTCCTGGCCTCCTCCGTGGAAAGGGCACCTTCCCCACCATCGCCCTGATTTTTGTTCGAGCCTGACATAATCGCCGACAACAGAAACTGCGTCAAGACGGGTATTTACTTCTGCTATTGTCGATTTGGAAATTAAAGCCATTTATACCGAATTAATATACCGTTAAAATCAACCTTTTGGAATAAGCTCGCCGGCTCTTATATGATCGTCGTATGTTCTTGAAAAATAATGTCTGCCTGCCGCCGGGTCTGTTAAACGAAAGTAAAGGTAATCTGTCGCCTGCGGATTGACCGCGGCGCTTAGAGCAACCAGTCCGGGCGCGGAAATAGGCCCAGGCGGAAGACCCCTGTATATGTAAGTGTTGTAAGGATTTACAATTTCCAAATCTGCATAATAAAGAATCTTCGGGTGCGGCTTTCCTTGTATCTCTGTGATTATATACTCGACAGTCGCGCATGATTGAAGCGGCATATTTACGCGTAAACGGTTAGCGAATACCCCCGCCATAACAGGCGCTTCATCGGCTAATCTGTATTCGCGTTCCACAATGGACGCAAGAATCACTATGTTGTTAATCTCCGCGGGGCTCATCGTATGTATCAGCGGATTGATAATCTCAAGCCTTTCAAAAAAATTATCCGCCATAGTTCTTACAACGCGATCAGGCGGGAAACTTGCGGGGAAAAAATATGTATCCGGAAAAAGATAGCCTTCCATCGATTCATTTAAAATTCCGTATTGCGCGATTAACTGTCTGTCAGATGCCGCATTCAGGAAACCTCCGGCGGAGCAAATACCGGCTTCTTCCAGAATTACAGAAGCTTTTGTTAATGTTACGCCCTCCGGGATTGTAACTCTTAGAAGCACTTCCCTACCTGAGATTAAAAGCCTGTGAATTGTTAAAGGGCTTGCGGGAAGTTCAAGCCTGTATGTGCCTGTTTTTACATATTCGCTGTTAAGCCTGCAAATTATATCCCAAACATATGCGCTTTTAATAAGACCTGCTCTTTCCAAACGCAGCCCGACAGAACGGGAAGTTTCCCCCCTGCGGACATCAATTAAAAAACTGCCGTCATCGTTTAAAGTTATTGCGTCTGTTTCGGCAAAATTTACGCTTTGAACAGGCGAATTAAAATAATATATTAAACCAAAGACAAGCGCGATAGAAATTAATAAAATCGCGATTATTACAGAAAGTATTCCGAATAATATTTTGAGGAAACTTTTTTTCTTTTTTTCTTTTTTTACTTTTGCCAAAAGGTTTCCTTTTTTTATATTGAGATTTCAAGACCTTCAAAAGCAAGAGTTAGTTCAATTCCTTTTAAATTCATTCTGTCCAGATACCATTTTGCGGACTGCAATATCCCGTAAAGTTTATGATCGTCGTAAGCGGGATCGTGGTGGAACATTACCATGTGCTTAATTTTCCAGTTAGCTGCAAAGTCAACTGCAAGGCTGAACGCGCTGTGACCCCAGTTATACTTGGTAATTGCTTCCCCTAAAGTATACTGACAATCAATAACAATCAAGTCGGCTTCGCTGAAAAAGGCGGTGTTCTCTTCGTTTTTTTCAAAATCTTCCGAGGTAAGTTCTGTGTCCGTCGCGTAAATGAACCGCTTTCCGTTTTCTTTTACACAGTACGCGTAAGAAGCTCCCGGGTGGTTCATCTTCCTAAAGCTGATAATTCGTCCGTGTATATTAACCTCTCTTTCCATATAGTTAAAAATCTTTTTTGATCCCATGGCGTTTAATTGCACAGGAAAATACGGATGAATCATCTGATCGCTTATGATTCTTTCAAGTGTTGCAACAGGCGAATAAAAACTCATTCTAACCGAAGGGTTGTACGCAGGGCCGAAAAACGGAAGCCCCTGAATATGATCCCAATGAAAATGAGACAGGAAAATATGGTAATGGCTTATCATTCTTTTTTCCGCCGCCTGCGCTGTGCCCATCTCTCTGATCCCTGAACCGCAGTCAAAAATAATACACTCATCCGGGGGAAAATTTTGTACGGTATTTTCAGTTGACGCGGCGTTTTCAAATCCTATACTCACGCAGGGGCTGTTGCCTCCCACTGTGCCGAAAAGCCAGGGGGGTAACCCCGCCAGAAATTTTTCGCGGCTGAGCGCGTCATAGATATCTTCGGGAGTAATTTGCTCTATGACGGCGGAAATTTTACTTTTAATTCTTGAAGGAGAAAGAGGCGTTGGAATGGAACCGCGTACTCCCCAAAAATGGATTTTCATTTAATTCCTCCCAGCGCTTGATTTTCTTTTTTATGTTTTGCTTCAGTATCTTTTGTAATTATCGGCTGCCTGAAGCGTGATTTTACTTTCTCTTTTACCGCGCTTTCAGTATGCAGTTCTCCTGAATTCATTCCGGGACATCCTGAAGCGGCTGTTTCCCATGACTCTTTTGATGCGACTATATTTTCCCAAAACGGAAAAGTTACGCATTGTAAAGGGCGCGAATCATATACAGTGCAGCCGTTGTCCCATAATATGCAATCTTTATTGAATTTTTCTTTTAGGGATAAAACTTCATCTCCTTCATAGCTGTAAACCCATCTGCAATATGAAGCGATAAATACTTTTCTGTCTGTTTTTAACGCGGATAAAAGTTTAATAATGTCATTTTCGGATAAATAAACAAAACCGGATTCATGCCGGCAGCAGGATGAACAGCGCTTACAGGAAAAATTGAGACCGGATGAGTAAAAAATATTATTCCCCATTTAATGTTTTTATATTATCATTTTTTTATATAAAAAACAAGACAAGGCAGTTAGAAAGAAAACTTAACTGTTCAGCATCTTCCGATATCTTTTCTGTAATGCATATCTTTAAAATTTATATTTTCGATCGCTTTGTATGCATTTTTTAAAGCCGAATCAAGAGACGAGCCTGTCGCGGTAATTCCAAGTACGCGTCCTCCCCTTGTAAAAAAGGAAGTTTCTTTAATTTCCGTGCCGCTGTGAAAAACAGTAATATCACTATTTTTATCAGTTCCGCCGTTTTCATTTAGCCCGTTAATAACATGTCCTGTTTTGTATTCCTGAGGGTATCCGCCGCTTGCAAGGATTATACAGGCTGAATGTTCATTCTTCCATTTTATTTTTAAACCGGCAAGTTTTTCATCTGTCACCGCTTCCATTATTTCCAGAAGATCAGTTTCGAGTAACGGGAGTACCGCCTGAGCTTCGGGATCGCCGAAACGGGCGTTGTATTCAATTACCTTGGGACCTTTTTCTGTCAGCATAAGACCGAAATAAAGGCAGCCTTTAAAAGGACATCCTTCTTTTTTTAAGGCTTCGATTGTAGGAATAAATATTTTATTCATGCATACTCCGGCAATACTTTCAGTATAGTAAGGGTTAGGCGCAATCACTCCCATGCCTCCTGTGTTCAATCCTTTATTGCCGTCAAATATTCTTTTATGATCCATCGAAGATATCATAGGAATAATATGATTCCCGTCGGTAAAAGCCAATACTGTAGCCTCATGACCGTAAAGATACTCTTCTATAACAATATTTGATCCGCTTTCGCCGAATTTTTTATCAAGCATGATTACTTTTATTGCATCTAACGCTTCGTTTAAATTTTCCGCTATGACAACCCCTTTACCGAGCGCAAGCCCGTCGGCTTTAATTACAATGGGAAAGGAGATTTTACTTAAATAAGCATACGCCTTTTCCGGATCAGAAAAAGTTTCGAATAACGCAGTCGGGATACTATAATTTTTCATTAAATTCTTGGAGAAAACTTTGCTGCTTTCGATGCGGGCTGCGGCTTTGTCAGGGCCGAAACACCGTATGCCTTTTTCTTCGAGCGCGTCGACCATCCCAATGGAAAGAGGATCGTCCGGGGCGACTACTGCGTAATCAATTTTATTTTTTACAGCGAAATCTGTCATTGCGGATATATAGATCGCTTTTACAGGAATACATTCAACGTCGCGGCTAATGCCTCCGTTTCCGGGAGCCGCGAAAATTTTTTTAATACGTTCATTTTTTTTTAAGGATTTTATGATCGCGTGTTCCCTTCCGCCTGAACCTATTACCAGAACTTTCATAATTTATCTCTTTTTATTTTTAATTCATCACAAAGCATTTCGACAGCTTTTGGAAGCAGAACCTGTTCACATTCGCGCATAACACGCTGCTGCAGCGATTCAGGAGTATCATCCGGGAGTACATCAATCGCTTTCTGTAAAAGGATTTTTCCGCCGTCAATTTCGCTGTTGACAAGATGTACAGTCGCGCCTGTAATTTTTACGCCTTTTTCCAAAACAGCCTTGTGAACGCGAAGGCCGTAAAAACCTTTTCCGCAGAAAGAAGGTATTAACGAAGGGTGTACATTGATTATCCTGTTTTCGAATAATTCAATAACTTGATCACCTAAAATGCAGAGAAACCCCGCAAGAACTACAAGATTAATATCATTCTCATTTAAAACAGCCGCAAGTGCTGTGTCAAAGTCAGACGCCTTTGTATACTTTTTTCTTTCGATTGTTACTGTTTTAATGCCGGCTTTTTTTGCGCGTTCCAAAGCGAAAGCGCTTTCTGTAGACGAAATAACAAGTGAAATTTCCGCGCTTTTAATTTCGGATGACGTTCTGTTTTCAAAGCGGTTTTCCTTCCATGCGTCAATAAGCGCCTGAAGATTTGTTCCGCCGCCGCTTACAAGGACTGCAATTTTTATCAACTTAAATCCTCTTTAATTTTTACCATGAACCACACAAAGTTTTACAAAGCTGTTGTTCGATATATTTATTCTATTTTTATTCCGCCAAAGCCGCTGCGGATTTCACCTATGATATAAGCTTTTTCTCCTGATAAATTTAATATCCTTACAGCTTCGTCAGCATCCTGCTGCGATGTGATTACGCACATGCCGACACCCATGTTGTAAGTGTTAAACATATCGTGTTCTGTGATTTTTCCTAAAGATGAAATTAAGTTAAAAATTTCAGGAGTATCTATTGCGTTCTTTTTTATTACAGCTCCTGCGTTATCTGAAAACGCCCTCGGGATATTTTCGTGAAAACCACCGCCTGTTATGTGACATAAAGACAATACATTTATTTTATCTAATAGATTCAGTATGGGCTTAACATAAATTTTTGTAGGCATTAAAAGCTCTTCCGCAAGAGAGCGTTTAAGTTCAGGATATTTTTTTTCAAGTACGGAAGGATTATTATCGATATTAAATATTTTCCGTGTCAGCGAAAAACCGTTTGAATGAACGCCTGAGGAAGCTAAAGCGATTATAACATCGCCATTTTTTACTTTATTTTTATCAGGGATTTTTGACCTTTCCGCAATGCCTACCGCGAAACCTGCAACGTCATATTCATCTTCTTTCATCATACCCGGGTGTTCGGCTGTTTCGCCTCCTACAAGAGCGCAGCCCGCCTGTACACAGCCTTCAGCAACTCCCGCGACAATTTTTTCCACTTTTTCAGGAATGTTTTTTCCTAGAGCTATATAATCAAGAAAAAAAAGCGGCTTTGCTCCGGCGCAGATAATATCATTTACGCACATGGCAACGCAGTCGATGCCTATTGTATCGTGTTTATCCGTTAACATCGCTATTTTTATTTTAGTTCCGACTCCGTCGGTACCTGAAACAAGAACAGGTTCCGTATAACCTGTCTTTGGAAGCGCGAAAAGTCCGCCAAAGCCGCCTATATCGTCGATAACTCCGCTTGAGTAAGTTCTTTTAACATGTTTTTTAATAAGTTCTGTAGAGCGGTAACCTGATGTTACATCAACTCCCGCATTTTTATAACTTTCGCTGTGACTATTTTGCATAACACAAACCTAATTTTTATTTCCGATTTTTTGATCGTATTTATTTATTATTACAGGAACCGGTTCCGGCACAGGATATTTACCGGAAAAACATCCGTCGCAGAAACCGCATTTTGCGTTTTGCGCGATTTTTGTAACTTTTTCATTGGGAAGAAATCCAAGACTGTCAGCGCCAAGATATCTGCAAATTTCATCTGTGGTCATTTTACACGCGATTAGATAATCGCGGCTTGTAATATCGGTGCCGAAATAACACGGATTTACAAACGGAGGAGAAGAAATGCGGAGATGTACTTCCTTTGCTCCTGTTTCGCGGACAAGATTTACAATCCGCTTCATTGTCGTTCCGCGGACAATTGAATCGTCAATTAAAACAACTCTTTTATCCTTTATGGTCGATTCAACTGTATTCAATTTTATGCGCACCGCGCTGTCGCGCTCCTCCTGCGTCGGCTGAATGAAAGTGCGGCCTATATAACGGTTCTTAATAAAACCTACTCCGTAAGGTATCCCCGACTCTCTTGCAAAACCTAAAGCGGCGTCAAGGCCTGAATCAGGGACTCCGAAAACTACATCAGCTTTTACAGGATGCGAAAGCGCGAGATAAGAGCCTGCGCGAAGGCGCGCGTTATGCACATTTTCTCCGTCAATAACAGAATCAGGGCGCGCGAAATAAATAAACTCAAAAACGCAAAGCCCGGATTTCTGACCTGTATGCGTTTTAATGCTGCGCTGTCCTTTATTATCTATAATTACAATTTCACCCGGTTCAATGTCGCGGACAAATTCCGCTCCGATGCTGTCAAGCGCGCAGCTTTCTGAGGCAAAAACATAATCCTTTCCGAGCATTCCCATACAAAGCGGGCGGAAACCTCTTGGATCGCGCGCCGCGATTAATTTGCTTGGAGACATTATTAAAAGCGAATACGCGCCTTCAATCTCATCCATCGCGCTGTCAACAGCCTCTTCTATTGTTTTTGTGTTTATTCTTTTTTTTGTAATAATGTTTATGATAATTTCCGTATCACAGGATGTATGAAAAACAGTTCCTTCTTTCTGCAGTTTTTCGCACAGCGCATGCGCGTTTGTGATCGAACCGTTATGCGCAATAGCCATCGCGCCTTTAATATGGCGCACAACGAGCGGCTGAGCGTTGGATCTGCTTTTTTGATCCATCGGAGAATAACGCACATGCCCGATTGCCATATTTCCCCTGCCGAGTTTCGCAAGCGCTTCCTCTGTAAAAACATCCGGTACAAGGCCAAGGTCGCTGTGATGCTGCATGAGCCCGTCATTGCAGACCGCAATGCCCGAGCTTTCCTGCCCTCTGTGCTGTAAAGCGTAAAGGGCAAGGTACGCGCGCTGCGCTACGTCACATTCATTTGCCGCTGAATATATTCCAAATATTCCGCATTCCTCGCGCGGTTTGTCATGCATTTTAATCATCCTAATTTTATTTGCAGCTTTTCGTCTTTTTCAATAACTTTTTTTTCCATGTCGATTTTCATATATGCAAGTTTTTGCGAAAGCTCTTCATCGCCTGCCGCGAGAATTTGCGCTGCAAGAATCGCGGCGTTTTCCGCTCCGTCAATCGCGACTGTCGCGACAGGAATTCCCGGAGGCATTTGAACCATCGCAAGGAGAGCGTCAAGCCCGTCAAGAGAGGATTTAATTGGAATGCCGATTACAGGAAGCGTTGTATGAGCCGCAAGAACGCCGGCTAAATGCGCCGCCATACCTGCCGCTGCGATAATAACGCCAAAACCATTTTTCTTTGCGTTCACTGCAAACTCACATGCCCTCGCGGGTGTCCTGTGAGCGCTCATTACATGCGCTTCAAAAGGAATGTTAAAATCCTTCAGTTTTTTAAAAGCCTTTTCTAAAACAAGTAAATCGCTGTCGCTTCCCATTATAACCGCAGCTTTTTTCATAAACCTCTTCCTGATATTGATTATTTTGGACTTTTTAAAAACTTCAGTTTTGAAAAAGCTAAATTAACTATATCATTTTTTTCATTTTGTGAATACTATTAAACTAAAGGAGATATTATGTCAGTAAAAAATTATCGATTTGAAACAATACAGATTCACGCAGGACAGGAAAAACCGGACCCTGCGACAGACTCGCGCGCTGTTCCGATTTATCAGACCTCATCTTATGTTTTCCCAAGCGCAAAATCAGCCGCAGGCCGTTTTGCCCTGACCGAAACAGGTAATATTTATACCCGCATTATGAATCCTACATGGGATGTTTTTGAGCAGCGCATAGCAGCGCTCGAAGGCGGAGCGGCGGCATTGGCCGTGGCATCAGGTCAGGCGGCATCCGCTCTTTCAATTCAGAATATCACCCGCGCAGGAGATCATATTATTGTTGATACTCAAGTTTACGGCGGCACATATAATTTATTCGCTCACACTTTCAGCGATATGGGAATTGAAGCGACTTTTATTGACGCAGGCGATCCTTCCAATCTTGAAAAAGCGATTAAGCCCAATACAAAGGCTTTTTTCTTTGAAACCCTCGGAAATCCAAATTCCGGATTAATCGATATCGAAGCGGTTTCAAAAATTGCGCATAACAGAGGAATTCCCGTTATCGTTGATAATACTTTCGCAACCCCTTACCTTTTAAGGCCGCTTGAGCACGGCGCTGATATTGTAGTCCATTCGGCGACAAAATTTATCGGAGGCCACGGCACATCAATAGGAGGGGTTATAATTGACGGAGGAAAATTCGACTGGGCGCAGAATGATAAATTTCCGGGCCTTACAAAACCAAACCCAAGCTATCACGGCGCTGTATTCACTGAGGCTGCTAAGAATCTTGCATATATTATCAAGGCGAGGGTAACGCTTTTACGCGACACAGGCGCGTGCCTTTCTCCTTTTAACGCGTTCTTATTTTTACAGGGTCTTGAAACTCTCTCGCTTCGCGTTGAACGCCATGTAGAAAACGCGCTAAAAGTTGCGGACTTTTTAAAGAATCATCCTAATGTTGACAAGGTAAACCATCCCGCCATGCCCGATCACCGCGATCATAAACTGTATCAAAGATATTTCCCCAAGGGAGCAGGCTCAATTTTTACAATAGAAATAAAAGGCGGCGCCCAGAACGCGCTTAAGTTTACGGAGAAATTACAATTGTTTTCGCATCTTGCGAATGTAGCGGATGTTAAATCTTTGGTTATTCATCCCGCGTCAACTACACATTCGCAGATGAATGAAAAAGAACTTCTTGCATGCGGAATAAAACCTGCAACAGTGCGCCTTTCGATCGGCACGGAACATATTGACGATATAATCGATGATTTAAAACAGGGACTCGAATTTTAATATTACTTCGGTTATTTCCGGAAGTTTGCCCAAAATGTAATTAAGGAGAAAGTAAAATTATGAAATCATCAAGAGCGCTAAGCATTGACATTACCCTGATTGATTTACTGGAATCGTTTGACCTTTCAGGAAGGGCGATGAAAGGGCTGAAATACCTTTTATCTGATGATGAGATTCTTCATTCGCAGGAATTCGCGAATACGGTTTCAATTACAAGACTCGGTTATAACGATCACGGGCCTGTTCATATGCGGACTGTTACATACAACGCTCTTTTAATGATCGATCTTTTAAAAAAAGCCGGCATTAAAACGACGCTGGAAAAAGACGGATGCGGAGATTACGAAGACAGTGTGTTATCTGTCATGATCGGAGCTATGTTTCATGACATCGGCATGGGAATGGGAAGGCAGAATCATGAATATCATTCAACGGTTCTGGCCTGCCCGATAATTGACAGAATGTTAAAAGAACTGTACGAAGAAAGCGTTTATAAAAGGATGATGGTCCGCGCTGTATCCCTTGAAACAATCGCAGGTCATATGGGTACTATCAGCACTTCGTCATTGGAAGCCGGCATTGTCCAGACAGCGGACGGCTGCGACATGACAAAGGGAAGAGCGCGCATTCCGATATCGCTCGGCCTTACTCCGCGTGTCGGACACATTCATCAGTTTTCAGCTAACTCAATCGAAAAAGTCACAATAGTCTCCGGCGGCGAAAAACCTATCAGAATTGATGTTGACATGTCAAGGCAGGTCGGACTTTTTCAAATCGAAGAAGTGCTGATGCATAAAATATCTTCAAGCACAATAAAGCAGTACATTGAGTTATACGCAAATGTAAAAGATGAAGAATCAAGAAGATATCTTTAAGCTTTTATCGGGAAGCCCGAAAGTATAATTTCTTCCGGTGAATCAGCCCTTTCTGACATACAATGGTATAGAATCCAGTTCTTTATCATCGATAAATAAAACAAAATTAACTAACCCCGGGTTTTTTATATGCAGATTTGTAATGCTGAATACAAGATGAGAAACAGCGGACGCGTTTCCTACCCCTTTCACATCAATGTTGCCGTTAATTGTTTCCATGCTCATCTCACCGTCAAGATCGCGGGGCTCTATTCTGAAAACATGCGGGCCGAATTCCCAAAGATCAAAGCGAAGGCGTATCACAACAGAAAGCTGCGGATGAACGCAGGGGAAATTACGCGTAATGATTGTGTCAAATGTTCCTACAATCGTCAATTTACCGCCGTTTTCCTGGGCAAAATCACAAAATGTATAAAGTTCTATTTTAATATTTAACTCCGTCTTGAATATAAAAGAATAATAATACATATTATTGGATATGACAATGTTTTAATTATCACAACACGGAGAAGTTATGGAAAAGCAGGGATTTAATCCGTTTCTTCCGTCATGGGAATATATTCCTGACGGAGAACCTCATGTATTTGACGACAGAGTTTATGTATACGGCTCTCACGACAGATTTTCAGGCTATGCGTACTGCCTGAATGACTATATTACATGGTCAGCTCCCTGTAATGATCTTACCGACTGGCGTTATGAGGGAGTAATTTACAAAAAAACAGACGATCCGAATAACGCTGCCGGGGAGATGAACCTTTACGCGCCTGATGTAACAAAGGGGCCTGACGGCAGATATTATTTATATTATGTTCTTGACAAGCTTGATACAATCGGAGTCGCTGTTTGCCAAACGCCCGCAGGAAAATATGAATATCTAGGTTATGTTCATTATCCTGACGGAACGCTTTTAGGAAAAAAAGAAGGCGATGTTCCGCAGTTTGATCCTGCTGTATTAACTGAAGGCGATAAAACCTATTTATATTCCGGGCAGTGCTGGGGTAAAGTAAAAACAGTGGAAGATTACAGAACACGCTCAATTGCCGTGGTGCTTGGAAAAGATATGCTGACAATCGAAGAAGGGCCGCATTCCATAATACCGGGCGCAAAGGTAAGCGAAGGCACAGGGTTTGAGGGTCATGAGTTTTTTGAAGCTTCTTCTATCCGGAAAATCGGCGGTACATATTATTTTGTTTATTCATCGTTTGTATTAAACGAACTCTGTTACGCGACAAGCAGTAATCCCGTAAAAGACTTTAAATACGGAGGCGTCATTGTAAGCAATGCCGATGTCGGAATTGATTCTTATAAACCGGCCGCGAAGATGATGTTTCACGGCAATAATAATCACGGAGGCATCGAAAAAATTAACGGCAAGTGGTATGTCTTTTATCACAGGCACACAAACGGAAACGAGTTCAGCCGTCAGGCGTGCCTTGAGCCAATCACAATAAATAAAGACGGTTCTATAAAACAGGCTGAGATGACATCCTGCGGGCCTAACGGCTCTCCTCTCCACGGGAAAGGCGAGTATCCTGCATACATTGCGTGTAACATATTCTCACTTGAAGATAAAGCGGCGCCCGTAAAGCAGTACTGGCCGAACAGAACGCCTGAAATGCCTTACGTAACTCAGGATGGCGGCGATATAACGCCAGGCGGTTTATCGAAAGGCAGTGCGTTTTTTTACGAAGTAAATAAAATTGACGGCAATGTTTCCAGCAGCGAAGTATCAATCCCTCAGACAGGCCATATAACAAATATCTTAGACGGCTGCGGAATCGGGTTTAAATATTTTGATTGTAAAGGCGTTAACACAGTAAAGATAAAAAGCCGGGGCTACTGCCGCGGCTATTACGAGGTAAAAACAAACTGGGACAGCCAGCCGCTTGGAAAAATCGACGTAGTTTCCAGCAATATCTGGAAAAATTTTTCCGCGGAAATTAAAATCCCTGACGGAATACACGCGATTTACTTTGTATATAAAGGTACCGGGATCGGAACAATAGGATCGTTTACGCTGGAATAAATTTCGATACCTCAGGCACAGAAGATATTTTAAAACCTGCTGTGCCTTAGATAAAATAATTAAAATCCTACACTTCGCTTATCAATCATCCTTTGCGGTCTTTGCTGTCTTAGCCGGTTTTTGCTCCGCGGACAGCTTCGCCGGATGTTCCGCGGGTAACTTCGTTGGATGTTCCGCGGGTAACTTCGTTGGATGTTCCGCGGGAATATTTTCCGCCTTTGCCGTTTTATTCTGAGGCAGTTCTCTTCCGGGGAAAATTTGGGAACGCAGTTTTTTCTCGAGTTCCCGTAAAAACTCAGGATGCTGTTCAAGATAATCGCGGGTGTTTTCCCTGCCCTGCCCGATTTTCTCTTCGTTATATGAATACCACGCGCCGCTCTTTTTTATGATTTCGTATTTTAAAGCGCAGTCCAAAATGCTGCCTGTCGCGGAAATTCCTTTTCCGAACATCAGCTCAATTTCTGTTTTTCTGAATGGAGGGGCGACTTTATTCTTTACAACTTTAACTCTGACCCTGTTGCCGATTGCGTCCGCGTCCTTGCTCACTTCGATTGTTTCAGTTTTTCGGACTTCAAGGCGCAGAGATGAATAAAACTTAAGCGCGTTTCCGCCTGTAGTAGTTTCGGGGTTGCCGAAGAAAACGCCGATCTTCATTCTGATTTGATTGATAAAAATTAAAATAGTTCTTGATTTACCGATGGTCGCCGTAAGTTTTCGAAGCGCCTGACTCATAAGACGGGCCTGCGCTCCCATTTGAGCGTCGCCCATTTCGCCTTCAATTTCCGACTGCGGGGTAAGAGCCGCGACAGAATCTACGACAATTACGTCAACCGCACCTGATCTGACAAGACTCTCTGTAATCTCCATTGCCTGCTCGCCGTTATCAGGCTGACTGACCCACAATTCATCGATGTTAACCCCCAGATTCTTAGCGTAAACGGGGTCTAGGGCGTGTTCAGCGTCAATGAACGCCGCGTTACCGCCAAGTTTCTGCGCTTCCGCGATTGCGTGCAGCGCGAGAGTCGTTTTCCCTGATGATTCAGGACCGAAAATCTCGATAATACGCCCGCGCGGATAACCGCCGATTCCAAGCGCTTCATCAAGCATAATTGAACCTGACGGCACTACTTCGATTCCTGAAGCCGCGTCATGCGTCCCCAGCTTGATTAATGATCCCGCGCCAAACTGTTTTTCAATCTGTAACCGGGCCGCTTCCAGGGCTTTTGTCTTTTCCTCGCTTGTCGCGTTAGGATTGACCCTGGTTTTTTCTGATTCATTTGATTTAGCCATAATTATCTCCTCCCTATATATGGCGCCTAAGTAGCATAGCGCATGACCGAAATTAGAACATTTTATCATATAAAAAATAATATGTCTATATATTACTACATGATTGTTAAGTAATAAAAATATTTTTTCTTATTGTTAATTTGAATAAATTCCATCAAAATTAAGATATGAATCCTTTTATTGTCTGCGCGACAAGATCCATGCGGAATTACGCCGAACAGGTAGTAGGACATCTTTGTAAATACCTGACTTTCACAAATATCGCAGGTCAAATTAACGGGCTTGACTTACTCCGCACGGATCGATTCGCAAACGGCGAAATGGAAGTTTCAGTCAATTCGTCTGTCAGAGGAAGAGATATAATAATTTTTTCATCGGGTGCGCGCAACGAGGCGGATATCGGAGTTGAAGAAGCGAAAATCGAATTATACCATGCGATAGACGCCTTAGTACGCTGTCAGGTAAATAAGATCATTGTTTTTGAGCCTTTTATTTCCTGTTCCCGCTCGGATCGCACTACAAGACGAAGCTCTGTAGGCCTTTGGGTTCATTTAAAAACTCTTTCCGCTCTTGGCGCGCGCCATGTAGTCACATTCCAGCTTCATTCCGATAAATCAAAAACAATGTTAGACCCTTCTGTCTGCGCTATTGACGATATTCCGGCTCTTGATTTATTAAAAAAATATTTATGCGATACATATATTAAGACCGCCGGTATGCTCGAAAACGAAGTCAGAAAAAACTGGGCGTTCTGTTCAGTAGACGCAGGAGGAGAAAAACTTGCGCGTGTTTTCGCCAACGCGTTCGGCTCTCCTTTGGTTGTGGCTCACAAACAGCGCGATTATTCCGCGCCGAATTTAGTTGAATCAGTTAATATATTATCAGCGGACCCTGTCGAAGGAAAAAGTTTATGGATTGTTGACGACATGATTGACACAGCAGGTTCTGTCGAAAAGCTTATCCGCGCTTTATCATCGCTCAAGCCGAAGGAAATAAATATTATCGCGGTTCACGCGATTTTCTCGCATCCTGCCGCGCAGAAACTGAAAGCGCTTTCGGATGAAGGGCTTCTCGGCAGAATGCTTGTTACAGATACTGTCCGCTGCGGTAATTTTAAAAATGATTTGCCAGGCCTTGAAATTGTATCCTCGGCGGAACTTGCATCCATGATAATCAAGGCAATTATCAATAATGAATCGATGAGTAAACTTCTGCATCCTTTTAACGCCGGCGTTTATCTTAACGGAAAATAGTTTAATCTTAAAAAATTAATCTTCGCGTTTATTATAATAAAAAAAATAAATTCAAAAAAAACTTGCCGCCCGTAATAAATTTTCGTAATTTAAAATTAGAGAAAAAAATTAAAACATTTTATTTTATGGAGGAAATTATGGAAACCAATTTTTATGAAAAGAAAAACGCTATTAATCCGGAACAGCTGATCGGTACAAAATGGATCAGTCTCAGCTATTTTTTTGGCGATAAAATGAGTTTTGAATTTATCGACAATACAAACTGCATTTACACGTCGCAGCCAAAGAAATATTCAATGACATATAAAGTCTTGAATGATGAAATTTATATCAGCTGTCTTGACGGATCGTTTGAAATCAGGGGAGATAAACTTTTTAATAACAGTCTTCCGGCATTCAGGAAAGCAGCGTAGCGCTTTATAAGCGGAAAAAGATTTATCCGCGAACCTTATATTTATACATTTCGATATTAATGAGTATAGGTTCGCGGTAAATATTATTTTTCGCTTGAATCAAGTATGATTGTCACAGGCCCGTCATTTACATACGCGACTTTCATGTGCGCCTGAAACTCCCCGCTTTCGCAGATTAAACCGTGTTTTTTAATTGATTCAATAAAATATTCATAGAGTTCTTTAGCTCTTTCAGGCGGAGCTGCTCCGTTTAAGGAAGGGCGCCTTCCCTTTCTTGCGTCAGCAAGTAAAGTAAACTGGGAAACCGCAAGCACCCCGGCGACGCAGGAATTATTTAGGTTACTTAAAATACCTGCGCTTAAATCCTTTAGCGAGAGATTCATTTTCCCTTCTGTGTCATTAAAAATTCTAAGATAGGCTGTTTTTTCAGAAAGCCAGTCGGCGTCTTTTTCACTGTCGTTATGCGCAACGCCGAGATACACTAAAAGCCCTGAGTCAATTTTTCCCTTCACCTCTCCGTTAACCGAAACCGAAGCGCCGCTAACGCGCTGCACTACTGCCTTCAAAATTGTCCGCTCCTTGTGCCGTAACTTTCAACGCGCGTTAAACGCTACTCTAATCTGCCCGACTGATGTATCGCGACCCCTGTAAGGATAATATCCGAATATGAAGATGAAAGTCCGATTCTTCCCAGAACCTCAAGCGGGCGCTCTGTATTAATCGCGACAGGACTGTAAAAAATTACAGGAACAATTCCTTCAAGCGATGTGCGCGTTTCATAGCCAATCAGCAAATCAAAGCGGGTATATTCATCGGTAACATTAACGTTAGTTGCCATGCCGCTCCATATAACATGAACATTTTTGTAAAAAACAGGCTCGTTTTTCACTTCGCTGTAAGAAAAATTATCGCTTCTGTAAAAATTATCAAATCCGGGAACAGTCATGTTATCAATCATTAAAAGCGCTCTGTTTTTAATCGCGCCGGAAGCGTTCGATTCAAGTATCCTGTTAAGGTTTACTTTCGCGCTTTCATCGCGGAATTCCGCAAAAAGAGAAAACGCCCTGTCGTAAAGGCCGATTGCCTCATCACGCGTCAGAATATACTGATAAAAACCGCCGACTTCCACAGGAGAGTTTCTCTCTTCCCTTGTAAGCACGTACTCTGCCGCAGGACGGGATTGCTTCGGTTTAAAAGGACCTGGAACAATATTTAAAAACGCGAGAGCTCCGTATACAACAAAAGCCGCCGCGATAAAAGTAAAAATTGCGCTAATTAAAAACTTTGTATTGATTCCGGGAGCCGGCAGCGGAGGATATAATTTTTTTAATTTATCCGCGGCGAGCCAGTCGGAAAGCGCTTCGCCGGATGAATATTTGCGTATAACAGCGAGGGCTTTTTTGGCGGTTTTATTTTTTGGATACTCTTCCTGAACTTCAAGATAATAATTTACCGCCTGAACGGTATTCATCCGTTTCAGGTATAAAACAGCGTGTCCGAGTTTTACATAAGGATCTGTTATTTTTATCTTTCTTGCGAAATCAAAATTTTCTTTCGCTTCTAAAAAGTTTCCTGTATGCAGGTTTATAACAGCGCACAAGTAATAATATTTAAAAGAGCCGTAATACCTGTCTTCTTCTATTTTTAGCACACTTATGGCTTCTTCGTATCTTTTCTTTTTCGCCAGAATTGCCGCTTTATTTAAAATTGGATCTGCTGCCATTTTAAAATATATCTACCTGTACCTTATCATGGCATTTTCAATTTCCAAAAGATCCTGTTCGCTAAGATCTATCTCTCCTGTAATAAACTGATGCAAAAGACTTTGCAGCATTTGAAGAACCACAATATCAGTATCCTCGCCTGAGTGCGGAACATCATACGAAGATAAAGCAGGTTCTTCAACTGAGGCGGCAGGCCTTGTGTTATCAGTATGATGACTCTCTGCGACAGTTTCTATAAGATGTTCAATAGCCGTATGATGAGATTCCATAAAAGAATCCTCAGGATGCCCTGTGTTATACCACTGGATATCCTGTATCGAAAGAAAAATTGAATAAATAAATGATTCATCTTTTTTTAAGAGCGAAGGTTCATAGAAATAGCATACAGCCGAGTCGCTGTTAAAAGTGCGTCCGGCGGAATAATTAAAACTCCACGGAGCGTCATAAAATCTTTTCCATGATGCGAAATGCACGTAATCAGGAGTTTTTGAGGTATTGTCAAACGGATCTATAACGCTTCCCATTAATGAAACATTATCATTTCCGCTAATCCAGAATTTTTCCCCTGAGTCTCCTTCAATGCGCGTTTCACTTGTTACTTCCTTAGAACTTAACTTAAAAGGCGTGCTTCCGCGGCCTTCTCCCAAATCAGTATCAAGGAGAAGCCTTAGGCCTGCATTTAAATCGTTATCTGAAATGTTAGTGATAATATAAGTTATTATTACGCCGTTTGCTTCCCCGGACGCTGATGTTGAAGCCGGAGTAAACATCTGGAATACCGATAATTCCCTGCTTTCAAATTTAAAAGCGGGATATCCTTCTATCATCTGAATGTTTTTGCTGAATATCCTGTCGTTTAATTTATGAAATTTACCGTTAACAGAAATTGTTGTAAAAGAAGCCGTAATATCCTTATTGTTAAATAACGGCTCGTAACGCCGCTCTGTAAGATAAAAAAGCGAAAAGTTCGCGGTTCTTTCATTTAGGACCAGATGTATATTTCCTTCTTTAATTTCTTTTTTTATTTCATCTGATTTTTGATTTGACGCGCAGCTGTTCAAAGATATAATTAAAACAGTTAAATAAAAAAAGACTATGCGCATTAAACTGCGCTTTAGAATGCGATTCTTGCAGTGATATTCCCCGCAGAGGATCACCTTGATCCTCCGGCTCCGCTTGAAGCGCCGGTATTATGTTCTCTTAATATATCCTGAAGCGCACTTTCAAGCTGTCTTGCTCTGTCTACAAGTTCGCTGTTATTTCCATTTCCTGCTGCATTCTGCGTTACAGGCGGCAGAACCGCGGCTTGAGTTACGGGCGCTGATTGAGTAACGCTCTCATACACAGGCGCGGCTCCTGCGGTATTCGTTAAAGGAGTATCCGGCGCTGCGAATGTTTGATTGCCAGCTGTATTTGGCAGTTCCGAAACAGATCCAAAAGGCGGCATCTCAGCCTGCTGGCTCAGCTGGCTCCCCTGAAAATTTATAGGAACAGCGCTTTCCTCATGAAAAAGAACGTTGTCTGTACTAGTAAGCTCTAATATACGCCTCTGATATAAATTTAATGTATGCTCGTATGTTCTGATTGTTCTTTGAAATTCTTCGCTGGTTCTAAGCGACTCTTCATGGCTCCATTGAAGTAAAGCTAAAAGTTCCGCTTCTATTTTCTTTTGTTTTATTAAGTCAAGGCGGTAAGAAGAGGCCTCTATTTTCGGGCTGCGCGGATATCTGCCGATTACCCATGCGTAAAATTTTTCCGCTTCATCAAACTGTCCCATCGAATAAAGACATTCGCCCATCCAGAAAAAAGCGGCGGCCCGCCTGTCCGCCGATTCCTGATCCGAGTCCGTCGTGGAGATATTGTATCTGTTAAATAAAAGAAGAGCTTCTTCAAAGAAACCCTGAATATAATAAACTCTTGCCTTGTGATAAATCATATCTCTTGTAAAAACCGAATTAGGTGAAATTCTTTCCAGTTCTTCCATGTCAAGAAGCGCGGAGCCGAAATCCGAATACGCCATCTGGCTTAAAATTACCCAGTAGAGCGCCTGCGACCTGTCATTAATATTCGACGCTAATTCCTGAGCGCGGCGGAACTCAAACGCCGCCTCATGGAAACGCTCCATTCCGTAAAATAACGCTCCGTTATTATATCTGCGGGCAAATTGATCCGTTTCCTGCGTATAAGAATGGCTTAACGGGATTAAAACAAGTAATACAAGCCAGAATAAGCGGTATTTTTGCTTCATACACATATTATATAGAATTTCGGTAGAAAATGCCAATATTTAAAGGAGGTTTTACTGCGGACAGGCACTGAGCAAAAATAAAAATTTTTATAATCATGGGGCTTTTCTAAAACTTTATCAAAATTTTAAAGTTGAATAAATGAGAAAACCTATCTCCCCTCAAGCCTTGACACAAGCCCTTTTTTATCTTCGCTTTTAAAAAAAGCAGAGCCGATAACAAGAACATCCGCGCCTGCGTTTAGCGCATTCTTTGCGGTTTGTTCGTTTATCCCGCCGTCTACGGAAATACGAAAATTTAGCTTTGCGGCTTCTCTCATTTTTGCGAGTTTTTCAACTTTTTTAAGACATTCGGGTATTAATACCTGCCCGCCAAAACCGGGGTTTACTGTCATAATAAGAGCTGAATCAATATAGGGTAAAATTTCTTCCAGTACTGAGCACGAGGTAGACGGAACAAGCGCGATGCCTGCCTTTTTCCCCAGATTGCGGATTTCTGCAAGATATTTTTGAGAATGTACAGCCGCTTCGTAATGAAAAGTGATTGAGTCCGCGCCGGCCTCGGCGAAAACATTTATAAAATTAACGGGGTTATTAATCATCAAATGAACATCAAAGAAGCTTTTTGATCTTTTCCGTAAATCGCGGATAAGCTGCGGGCCGAAGGTTAGATTTGGAACAAAAGAGCCGTCCATTACATCCATATGAACCCATGAAGCCCCGGACATGTCAATTTGAGATACGCCGCCTGCGAAATCGGCAAAATCAGCTGCTAAAATTGACGGAGCAACGATAATTTTATTCATTATTTTACCTTTGGATATCTTACCTGAGCGTCATGCTATTGTCAAACAATAAAAAAATGGTATACTTAAGTAAGAAATAATGGAAAATGGGCAGGCAGCACTTACAGAAAATTCAAGCGAGGTTTCCTGCGGCATCGCGGTTAAGGCGGCATGCGCGGAGCTGATTAAAACTGCTTACGAAAAGCTAAAAACTTCGGACGCTCTTGCGTCTTACGCGCTTTTGGAGGATGCCCTTAATTTGGATTTTGAAAACGAAGAAGTCAAGCACGCGCTTAAGTGCATACATTGGTGGCTTGTACATACCAGGAGGATTGATGATTTAATCAGCCCGTTCGAGAAGGGTTCATACATAATTACCCTGTATAAACAGTATCATATTTTTTTAGGACATTTGAACTGCCAGTCAAACGATAATTATGAACAGTGCCAGTACGCTGTCCGCTGCTATGTTTATTCAAAAGCGCTCTTTTTTTTTGAGGGATTATTAAACAATCCGGCGAACAAAAACGATCCCGGATTATTACTGCTTACAGGGCGCTGTTATAAGGGGCTTGGGAATTATGACGCCGCGCTTGAATATTTGGAACAGGCTGTTCATAACAAAAAAGAAGACGCGGAGATCCTTGCCGAGGTGGCTGACATTAACGCGCTTTTAGCGCACGCAAAAACGGCAAAAGCGCTTTTCAGGGAAGCGTTTTTTATCGATCCGGCAAAAGTTGACTTAAGATTTCTTGAGTCGGCTTTTATTTTAAAACTGCGCGATAAAGTCGCGCAGCTTGGCTATAAAGACAGCCAGATAATGGAATGGATACCGATTTACGGTTATTTATGGGGGGTGTTTACCGTAAAGCGGGAATTAAAACAAATGGAAGCCGGACGGCTTAAGCAGTCGATTTTTTCACTGGAAGCTGAATACGCGTCGAATCCCGCAAAGCGCGATTTTATTAAACCGCGTCTTTTAAATCATTATTTCTGGCTTATTGATTATTATGAAATGAATCATGAGGATTCTTCGCTGATAGAAGAAACCCTGTTAAAAATAAAAGTTACAGACCCGGATATATATAATATGTATTCAGGCTAGACTGACGAGGAGTAAAAATTTTATGAGTAATGCTGAAACGACGGTTGAGTTATCAGAGAGCGCGCAGATCCTTCTTAAGAATTTACAGGAGACGCTGAACGAGGAAAAATGGACAAGAGCAAGCCTTGGCAATTACTCAACCAGCCAGTTTAAAGAACTTGATCAGATTTTAAAAAACGCGAAGAACGAAAAAGTAATTGATGAATTTAAAAAGAACTGCGACGATCATCTGTCGCATACTAGAAACAGCATTATCGCGCTGTATCTCTCGGGGATGATCGCTTTATCCCGCCAGATTATAGACGATTCTGCGATGATTAATCTTGTATCAATTTTTCTTGATAACCATAAATGGAATATCGTAAAATTTTTGTGCGAAAGAATTCTGGATCACGGCGAATCAAAATACGCGCTTAGAACGCTTGCGGACTGCTATAAAAACGATAACGAAGAAAACAAGGTATATGAGACATGGGAAAGGCTTGTTAAGGTTGATTTTGAAGAAGCCGACATCGTAAAATCTCTCGCAGAACGTTATGAAAAACAGGGCAGCCTTGAAGATACAATCGACTTTTATAAAAAAGCCCTGCACCGCTATATAAACAAAGGGAACTTCGCGAATATCCGCGAGATATGGGAAAAATTAATCAATATAAATATCGAGGATATCGATTTCTTTCTTCATATCCAGAAGAAGATCGCCAAAGCCGTAAGCGAAGACAAAGCTGTCTCGCTTTTAAACGAACTTTACGCGAAATATAAAGACAGAGATATTGATATAGCCATAAATATTTTAAAGATTGTTCTTGAATACGATGAAAAAGACGTTCACGCAAGAAGGGAAATAATCGAGTGTTTCAGGAAAAAATACGCCTCCCACAGCCAGCTTGAGGAATATATCCGCATTTCGATCCTTTCACAGAATTACCGCGCAGTTCATCAGGCAATCGCGGATTTTGAAAAACACATCGCGTTTGACAAGGGCAATTTTGTGTATCACAGAACATGGGGGGTCGGGCGCATCGCAAGCATAGTAGGCGATGAAATTAAGATTGATTTTGCGAATAAAAACAAAAGAGGCCATACAATGGCCTTAAAAATGGCGGTTGACGCTCTTCAGACCCTTTCTAAAGATCATATCTGGGTTTTAAAAGCGACAAAGAAAAAAGAAGATTTAAGAGAGATGATCCTTAAAGAAAAGGAAAAAGATACAAATAACAATATTATTTGGACGTTAAAAATTATTATTAAAAGTTTTGATAACGCATGCGACATGAAGAGGATAAAAGCCGAACTCTCACCCGCTTTGCTTACAGCCGGTGAATGGTCAACGTGGAGTTCAAAAGCGCGCGAGATACTTAAAACAAATCCTGATTTCGGCGTAAGCCCGGAAAGCAGCGATGTCTTTATTGTCCGTGACAGGCCTGTAAGCGTAACGGAAAAGCTTTACAATGAGTTTTGCGCTCAGAAGAATTTTTACGATAAGGTCAGCGCGATTAGGGATTACACAAGCAATAAAAAGGCGGATCCCGATTCTGAAAATTTTACCGAAATGTTTTCTTACTTTACATCCTTTCTAAAACCGCGGAGCGAAGGACAGGAATCGCGCAGAAGCTCGGACTCATCGGCCCAGAACTCAGAGTATGCGGTTTCAAGTTTCCTGCTTATAAATGAACTTGCAGCTAACAAAAATTACGCGCATTTAAAATCCGCCCTTACAGTGAGTTTCCCGGATGTATTTTCCGCGATTAAGGATATTCCCTCTCTGTTTAAAAACCTAAAAGACGCTAAACTTAAAAACGAATTTCTTGCTAATATAAAACAATATATAAATGAATGGCCTGACATTTTTATTAAATTGTTTCCGCACTCGCTGCCTTCAATATCAGAATCAATTACAGCGCAGCTTGAAGAATCAGGGTTTAATGACAAACTTACTTCCCTTTGCAATGACTGCATAAATAATTACCGTGATAACCGGGAAGCCATTATCTGGCTGTATAAGAACGCGGATAAAAAAAGCTGGATAAAAGCCGCGGATATCGGCATGGAAAAACAGCTTATTACCCTTATTCATGTTCTTGATATCACATACCGCGATATCGACAACCATAAGGACACTGTAGAGAATAAAAAAATAAACAAGCAAGTTTATACAATTTTATTTAAAAACGGAAAACTTGATGAATTTATTAATTCAGCGGATGAAGAGGCGATCATCAGAATATTTACTTTTATTAACGGAGTAAAAGACTTAGACCCTCAGGATAAACATAATCTCCGCTTAAAAATACTGGAAAAAAATAAAGACTTTAAATTCTTCGCTGAAACCGAGAAGAAAGTATCAATCGGCTTTATGGTTACTATCGCGATGTACGATGAAAAAAAGAGGCAGCTTAACCATATCATGGAGGTTGAAGTTCCCGCTAACTCAAAAGAAATTGAGTACGCGCTGTCTCTCGGCGATTTAAGGGAAAACGCCGAATACAAAGCCGCAAAAGAAAAACAGGATCAGTTAAACTACCAGATGACAAAACTAAAAGAAGAAATTGATAAAGCGCAGTTAGTTGATCCAAAGACTGTAAACGCTTCAATTATCTCGTTTGGCACCAGGGTTATTCTTAACAATGAAAAAACCGGCAAACAGGAAGAATATACAATTCTTGGACAATGGGAATCCGATTCAAATAAAAACATTATTTCCTATCTTTCTCCGTTCGGTAATGCTATACTTAATAAAAAGGAAGGCGATAAATTTGACTTTGCGATCAATGATGAGAAAATTTCCTATCTGGTAGAAAAAATAACACCGGCTGATTTTTAGTGTTTAAGGGGTGATTATGAAAAGGACTGTTCTTATAAGTCTTTTTATTATTTTCGCGATCTTTGCGGTTTACGGGCAGAGTTCATCTATCGATCTTGTTTTGGTTCTTGATACTTCGCAGGGAATGAGTTCATCTTATGATAATGTCAGTAATTATTTAACAGGCGGTTTTCTAACAGAATTCCTGCGTATAGGCGATACGTTTCATTTAATCTCTTTTTCAGAAAATCAAAGACTGGATATTGCGCGCCGTATAAGCGGTATCGGCGATGTTGAAACAATTATCGGAAGAATGCTGCTTCAGTATCCGGTAGAATCAGGAAACAGTGTAGAAAACGCTTTGACGTTTACCGAAAATTATATTAAAACACTTCCAGCGCGTCCTAAAAAAATTGTTTTAATCAGCGCTTCCGGTTCAGGTTCCGGCCTTGTCAGCGCGTCAAGACAGCGGATTGGATCGGGCAACACTATAGATTTTGTTCAGGTAACGCCGGGACAGCCTCTTACAAACCTTCCGCGGTCAGGGCGGACGTCAACTGCCGCCGTCACTCAGAGCGCACAGGCAGCGCCTGCTCAGGCAACACCGCCTGCGCAAACTCAGACGACACCGGTACAGAGTGCGCCGGCTCAAACAACTCAAACACAAACGCCGGCGCAGACTGCTCCAGCCGTGACTGCGCCTGCGCAAACTCAGACAACGCCGGTACAGAGTGCGCCGGCTCAAACAACTCAAACGCAAACGCCGGCGCAGACTACTCCAGCCGTGACTGCACCTGAGCAGACTCAGACAGCGCCTGTTCAAACACAGACTCAAATTGCTGATACGCCTCCTGTACAGACATCGCCTGAAACTGCGGCTGTAACAGCGCCTGCGCAAACCCAGACACAAACCACTACACCCGCTCAAACCGCGTCTCCATCACAGACACAACCTGCCTCTTCATCTCCTGCGGTAACTTCATCTCCGCGTACAGCCGCTGGTTCTCAAAGGCAAAGTTCATCAGAGCCGTGGTATAAATCACTGCCTTTTATAATCGCGCTCATAATTTTGGCGTTATTAATTTTGGGTTTAATTATTTTCTTTTTATCTAAAAAAATCGGCAAGGGCGGCTCTGCAGCAGCTTCAGCGCCGGTTAAAACCGCAGCAGCAGCCGCGCCGCTTGAAAAGGCGGTGGATCATTCAAAAGATCTTGCCTCATATAAATCTACCCAGAACAGAAGAACAACTCCCTATGACGCTTTGGATAAAACAAAACCTGTTGAAATCAGTCCGACTGGCCCTCTTCTTTTAAATCTTTTTGTTGAAGATCAAAATACAAATATCGGCAAACGAAATATTCATAATTTAAAATCGGGATATAAACTTTCTGTCGGCGGCGGCAAGAGCGATGATTTCTATATCTTCCTTGTTCCTATGCCCGCGAATATCGGCGAAATCCGCAGGAGCGGAAGCCAGTTAACATTCACTCCGCATAAGCCGAAATATTTCCCGGAAATCGGATCCGGCGAAGTAAAGGATTGTATAAATAAAACTATTAACATTGTATCCGATAAAAATTATGAAATGCGGTTCCGCTTTGAAATGTACGAAGATCCTTTAGTTGAGTTAAACCGGATATTAAACTCGCTTAATGTTCCCGGTTAATGTTTGAATGGATTTATCAGTATGTTCCCGGATACTTTATAAAAATGAAGCGTGTATTGTTCTAAATAAATCAGCAGGCGAAGCAGTTGAAGGAGCGAAGGAAGGATTAGGCGATCTTCCTTTGATGATAAGAGAACAGCTTAATATTGACTTTGCCGAAGCTGTTCACCGCCTTGATGTTCCTGTTACAGGCTGCTCCCTTTTCGCGCTTAACAGATATTCGTTAAAATATTTAAACGGCGTTTTTACGCCGGATACTTCATCGCATAAAATCAACAACCCCGCCGCAAGCAGCGGGGTATGTTGTTCTAATAAGGTATTACACTCAGGGTTTAATACCATAGGAAACGCCCCAAGGGGCGGGGTATTAAACCCTTCGGCACGAATAAAAACTGTTAATAAAAAATATTGGGCAATAACGGAAAAACCGGTAGAGAAAATAAATGAAGAAGCGGAACTTGTACACTGGATTGAGACAAACCCTAAGATAAATAAAACCTTTGCTTATAACCATGAAAAAAAAGGAAGTAAAAAATCGGTTTTAAAATATAAAATAAAAAGCGAAGGACAAAACTATCTTTTTATCGAAGTTGAATTAATTACAGGAAGACATCATCAGATTAGATCTCAATTTGCCGCTATTGGTCTTTTTATTAAAGGAGATTTAAAATACGGGGCGAAACGCAGCGAAAAAAACGGCGGCATAAGGCTTCATTCCAGAATGCTTACTTTTCCTAATCCTTTGAATAAAGATGAAACAGTAACTGTCTCCTGCGATCCTCCGCTGATTGATAATCTGTGGAAAGAATTTATTAAGATTGATAGTTAGATTTTATATGTTTTTAAAAAATTCAATACAGGCTCTTTCCATGAAGCGGATGTTTTTCCTTCTTCAATAAAACGAAGATATAAAGAGCGAATATGGTTTTTTATTTCTTTTCTGTCATCTTCGGGGATTATTGTCAGCGGAGAGGCTGAAGGATGGATACGACAGTTTTTTGGTATTTTTTCGCTGACAGGCGGCGGCAGAAAAAGAAGGTTAATAAAATCCTCGGCGTCTTTTACTGTAAATAGCTCTTCGTTAAATTTTGTAACAGCGTAAAGAGCGGCAGGTATACAGTTAATGCTGTGCTGTTTTACAAAGAAGATCGCCTGGCTAATCGCCAGAGCGCCCTGTTTTAATTCTTTTATCTGCTCTGTATATTTTTCTTCATCTCCAAGCTTTCCCGCGATCTCGATAAATTTTGTAAAGGCATGAATGACAACCATTACATGAAGGCTTGGAATACACATTAAATGCGGATCCAAAAGGTGAATTATAAAAAAACGCGGGCGTTTTATATAAAAAGGACGCTCTGTTGTGGAAAGATTTTTTCTGTAAACTTGCGCGGCAAATTCATAAAGGCTTCCCATAGAGACTGTTAAATCCTTTACATAAGGATAAGCTCTTCTCCCGTAACGCCTTAGAAAAAACGCAACCATACGTATCCAGAACTGCGTAAAATCAATATAAATAGTAACCCACGAAGGAGTAAATGGAATTTTTTTATCCAGGGGATGATCAACTTTTGTTACTGGGACTCTTCCCGGCAGGAAAGCGCTGATATATTGAAAAAAGAAAAAATTATTAAATATTTTATGAATAGTCCTGCATGTAGAAGAACGCAGGTACGGAACAAAAAACGAGTTAAGAAATCCATACACAGTTGACTCACTGTAAACACTGTCCTTGAAGCTCATGGCACTTAAAGATAACATTTATTTTTTTTGTAAACAAGTCATCAGCCGTTACGCCTATTCCCACAAATATTTTTTTTTGTTACACTTAAATAAAAGCAATTACATAAGGAAAATAAAATGATTCGAGGCGGAGATATTACTAAAGGAACGTGCCTTCTTCAAAAGGGACAGCCCTACCTTGTTGTGGACAGAGAATTTCACAACCCCGGCAAAGGAACAGCTGTGGCGCGCATTAAAATGAAAAGCATCAGAGACGGTTCAGTTTTGAGCCTGACTATTCCTACGCAGCAGGAAGTGGAAGACGCGCAGGTTGAGATTCGCACCTGCCAGTATCAATATTCTGATCAGGATAATTACCATTTTATGGACAGTGAATCATTCGATCAGTACGAAGTGTCCATTACAGAGAACCCTGAAAAAAAATTATATTTAAAAGACGGCGATTCATATCAGCTTATTATCTGGGAAGGCAAGGTTATTGATATTCAGATTCCTTACAAAGTAATTTTTACTGTGGCGGAAAGCGAAAATTATATTAAAGGCGATACGGCGACAGGAGCGACAAAACCGGTAATCACCGACACAGGTCTTACAGTGCGCGTCCCGCTGTTTATAAAACAGGGAGAGAAAATCCTTGTTAATACCGAAACCAATGAATACGTAGAACGCGTGAATTCATAAAAGGAGCATTATCTGTTTGTAAAAGTTTTTCTTCTTCTTTTATTCTTTGCGGTTACAATTTTTGTCGGAGTATATTTCCGTAAAAGAGCGGCAAATGTAAATGATTTCGTGCTGGGCGGACGGAATGTCGGGCCTTGGCTTTCGGCTTTTTCTTACGGTGCGACCTATTTTTCCGCGGTTGTATTTGTTGGTTACGCGGGGCAGTTCGGCTGGCGGTTCGGCTCAGCGGCTGTATGGATAGGATTAGGCAACGCTTTTATCGGCTCACTGATGGCATGGTTCGTACTTGGCAGGCGCACCCGCGTTATGACTAATCATTTAAAAAGCGCGACAATGCCTGAATTTTTCGGTTCGCGTTACATGTCGAAAGCATTAAAAATCGGCGCGTCAATAATTGTTTTTATTTTTTTAATCCCGTACACAGCTTCGCTTTACAACGGTCTTTCGCGTTTATTCGCTATCGCTTTTGATATACCGTTTGAATACTGTATTATAGCGATGGGAGCGCTGACCGCGATATTTGTAGTTGTCGGCGGTTATTTCGCCACAGCGGTAAATGATTTTATTCAGGGTACAATCACGGTAATCGGGATTATAGCGGTAATCGCGGTCGCTCTTGGCAGCAAGGGAGGATACACTTCCGCGATCCAGCAGCTTGCGGCCGTACCTCCGGATGCCGGCGCCAAAGGGCTTGCGGCTGCTCAAGGCGCTTTTACTTCGTTTCTCGGCCCTGATCCAATTTCGCTTTTAGGCGTGTTGATTTTAACATCGCTTGGAACATGGGGGCTTCCGCAAATGGTTGCGCGTTTTTATTCTATCAAGAGTGAAACGATGATAACAAAAGGCGCGATTGTTTCCACAATCTTCGCGATATTAGTTGCGGGCGGATGCTATTTCCTTGGCAGCTTCGGCAGGCTTTACGCGGATATGCCGCAAATATACAATGCTGGCGGCGGTATTATATTCGACGCAATCATACCCGGTATTCTTTCGGGATTTAACTCTGACGCTATGATGGGATTAATAATTGTCCTTGTGTTCGCGGCTTCTATATCCACATTATCGTCTTTGGTAATGGCCTCGGCATCAACTCTCACTCTTGATTTCTTAAAAGGCAATATAATTAAAAACATGAGCGATAAAAAACAGCTTGTAATAATACGTTCATTAATCGTTGTTTTTATCGCTATTTCCTCGGTGCTCGCAATTTTCCAGTATCAGCGCGGTTTAACATTTATCGCGCAGCTTATGGGAATTTCGTGGGGCGCTTTAGCGGGATCGTTTCTTGCGCCGTTTTTATACGGGTTATACTGGAAGAAAGTCAGCAAATTATCGGTGTGGTGCTGTTTTATTTTCAGCACTTCCCTGATGATATTAAATATCTTTTTCAGAAGTTCATTCCCTGCGATTATTCAATCGCCGATTAACGCCGGCGCTTTCTGCATGCTTTCAGGATTAATTATCGTTCCGCTTGTAAGCCTATTCTCAAAATCACCTGATAAAGTATTTATCGATAAATGTTTTTCTTGTTATGAACAGGAAGTCAGCGTAAAAGTTAAAAACGATTTAGGCTGAGGAGTTTTTAATGGACAATAAAGAACCAACCAAAGAGGCCGCATTACTCGGAGATGAGGCTGTCGCGTTAGGCGCAATTCACGCCGGGGTGAGCGCGTCTTACGGATATCCCGGAACTCCCTCCTCCGAAATATTGCAGTTTTTAATAAATGAATACGGCAAAGGCGGGCCTGTCGCGCGCTGGTGCGCTAACGAAAAAACAGCGCTGGAAGCGGCTCTTGGAGTATCCTTTGCAGGAAGACGCGCTTTGGTTACTACAAAACATGTCGGATTAAATGTCGCGGCGGATCCGTTAATAAACTCAGCTTTATTGCAAATAAAAGGCGGGCTTGTAATTGCTGTAGCTGATGATCCCGGCATGCACAGTTCGCAAAACGAACAAGACTCCCGTTTTTATTCAGGCTTTGCGATGATTCCATGTTTAGAGCCGCGTAATCAGCAGGAAGCTTATGAAATGACACGCGAAGCGTTTGATGTTTCTGAAACCTTTAAAATTCCTGTAATGCTCAGGCTTGTTACGCGCTTAGCGCATTCAAGAGCGGCGGTAACTCCCAAAAATCCAAGACAGCAAAATAAAGTATCCAAAACACAGGATAAGGATTCATGGATATTAATTCCTTCTCATGCGCGGAAAAATTATAACGCGCTTTTAAATAAACAGGAAAATATTGGAAAGTGGTCATTAAATCATCCTGTTAATAAAATAACAGGTTCAAAAAGCGATTTAGCGGTTATCACTTCAGGCCTTGGAGGAAACTACTATGAAGAAAACCATGATGATTTTACCGCGTTACGCAAAAAACAGGGCAAGAGCGCGCCTGTGCATCTTCACATCGGCGCATATCCTCTGCCTGAAAAAAAGATCCAAAAACTTATAGAAGAAACGGATGAAATTATTATAATCGAAGAAGGACAGCCGTTTATAGCTCAAAAAGTTTTTGGGTTATCTTATTCAAATGTTAAACCCATTATTCAAAGCGGAGAGTTAGACCCTGATAATGTACGTCAGGTGCTTGGGCTTCCGCCGAGAAAAGGAATTAAAGTTTCTTCTTTTAATCTTCCGCCGCGGCCTCCTGTTCTTTGTCAGGGCTGCCCGCACACAGACAGTTTTAAAGCGCTTAATAAGGCTGTCGCCTCACTCGATCCGCGCAGCGGTCATCCCGATGTCGGAATCAACTCCGATATCGGCTGTTACTCGTTAGCCGCAATTCCGCCGTTATCCTCAATCGAAAGCATCATATGCATGGGCGCGTGCGTCGGCATGGCAAAGGGAGCGGCTGACGCAGGCTTAAAATATTCTATCGCGGTTATCGGCGACTCTACATTTATTCACTCCGGAATCACGCCATTAATAGACGCAGTTGACGCAGACGCGTCCATAACGCTGATTATTCTGGATAACTCAAGCGTAGCGATGACAGGCTGCCAGCCTACAATCGTGCCTTCCGAAAGACTTAAAAGTCTATTAACCGGCTGCGGCGTAAAGCCTGAACGCATTCTTGAACTTGAGGCAAAACCAAATCTTGTTGATGAAAACGCTGATAAATTAACAGCGGAAATTAAACAAAAAGGTCCTTCTGTTGTTATTTTTAGACGCGAATGTCTTGAAGCTTTCAGAAAAAACAAGAAAGAAAATTTTTAGATCAACATTATAGTTGTCTTAAAATTGTAAACTCTCTATTCTTTATTTTTGAACATAAAAAAAATTTATTGCATTAAATCTGTTAACCATGTTAAAATCAAGGTTAACAGATGCTCAAGATAAACAAAGTTACACGAAACCGCTTTATTTTTGCCGCTATGTTTTCCGCGTTGATAGCCGTATCAGGTTTTTTTATTATACCGATAGGGAGCGTACCGGTTGTTCTTAAAAACCTCTTTGTAGTGCTTTCAGGCGTCATTTTAGGAGGTTTTTACGGCGGTGTTGCTCTTTTAATTTTTATTGCTGCCGGCATTCTCGGCGCGCCTGTATTTGTTGTACCGGGCCCTGGTGTATTCTTAACTCCTCTTGGCGGTTATATAATCGGATATTTTCTTGCAAGCCTTGCTTCAGGTTTAATTTGCGGAATTCCAAAAGTAACAGAAAAAATTAAATTACTCCATGTGCTTCGTTTATCATCAGCTTGTTTACTGGGATTTTTAATAATACTGATATGCGGAGTATTTTACATTATGCGCCTAAACGCTATGTCATTTACCGCGGCTTTTATCGCAGGAGCGCTTCCGTACATTCCGGGTGATTTAATTAAATTAGCGGTCTGCATCCCGCTTGCCCTTAAGCTTCGGCCGATAGCCGCAAGATATATAGGTATTAATTAATTCAAAGGAAATTTAAATGATTGAATTAATTAATATTACAAAACGGTTTCCTGTATATGATGATAAAAATTTACACAACAATCAGATTCGCGGCGGTAATTTTTACGCTCTTGATGATGTTTCTTTATTAATAAAAGACGGAAGTTGTACAATCATTGCGGGCGCTAACGGCTGCGGAAAAAGTCTTTTAATGTCGATCATCGCAGGACTGGAAGAGCCGACATCAGGTACTGTAAAAACAAGCGCAAAACCCGGCCTTGTTTTTCAGGAGGCTGACGCGCAAATATTGGGAGAAACTCCTGCAGAAGATATTGCGTTCGGTCCGCGAAACATGAAATTAAAAAAAGAAGAAATAAAAAGCCGTATAGAATATGCGCTTACTGAAACCGGGTTAAAAGAAAAAGCCGGCTTCCCTGCCCGTTCGCTTTCAGGCGGAGAAAAACGCCGTCTTGCGGCAGCAGGCATTATCGCGATGAACTCAAAAATCATTATTTTTGATGAACCCTACGCCAACCTTGACTTTCCCGGCGTCAGGCAGGTAAACAGGCTTTTTCAGAAATTAATTAATGAAGGCGTGACATTAATCATTCTTACTCATGAGCTTGAAAAATGCATGGCTCTGGCAAGTCATTTTATTGTTCTCTCAGGCGGAAAAAAAGTATTTGACGGAGAACCGGAAGAAGCTCTTTTACAGGATTTGGAATCATGGGGGATTCATCACCCGTTAGGAAAAACTCAATGCAGACTGGAGGATCTTTTATGGTAGAGAGAAAGACAATTTTTAATTATAAAACAATTAAAGGGCCGCTGCATAAAATCCCCGCTATAATAAAATTGATCCTATTGCTGCCGCTTTCTATTCTATGTTTATATTTACCTTCAATGTGGATTTTAACAGAAATAATATTAATTACTATCACGGCGTTTTTCTTTGGTATTACGATTAATGACCAGCTAACAGACCTAAAACCGGCTGTTTTTTATATTATGATTTTATATTTATTTTCTGTAATATCAAATACAGTTGACTACATCGCGTTTCTTTCTCTTCGCTCTTCGTTAGACACACCTTATTCTTTTAGCCCTGCGGTTCTGCCGCTTTCAATATTCATTCCCGGCACTGATTATATCCGCTTATCGCTGCGCCTTATTATTATTATTCAAATATCCGCTCTAGTTTTTAGAACGACGAGTTTACTGGAAATAAGGTATGCGCTTCGCCTTGATTTAATAACTTTATTTATCGGTTTTATACCGGAAATTTTTAAAACGTGGTCATGTATAAATACTGCATGGAAAGCAAGAAGCGGAAGAAGCGGCATAAACAAAATTAAAACGCTTTTATTTATTTTAATCACTATCAGTTTTGAAAAGGCTGCGGTTAAATCCAAAGCTCTGGAAGCAAGGAGGAATTGAATATGAATGATTTATCTCTGTCAAGTAAAGCGCATTTCCTAAAAATACTCCGCGAAAAAAAAGGAGAACCTTTAAGCGGCAGCAAACTTGCGCTAGCGCTCGGCGTATCGCGCGTTGCGGTCTGGAAGACCGCGCAATCCCTTATTGACGCCGGCTACAGTATTGAAACAGGAGAAACAGGTTATTCATTAAATCCAAAAAATGAAAAAGATTTTCTTTATCCTTGGGAATTCGGCGAAAAGGAAAGTATGTTTTTTCATTATAAATCCACCGGAAGCACAATGGACAGAGCAAGAGAACATGCGCTTCGTTCTTCAAAAAAAAGCGGCATTATTTTTACCGCGGAAAAACAAAACGCAGGCAGAGGAAGAAACGGAAGATCATGGATATCGCGGCAGGGCGGACTTTTCTTTTCTGTTTTGGAAAGACCCCGCTCAGCGATTGCGGATTATTCATTATATTCGTTAATTATGCAAATCGCGGTTGTACGCTGTATTTCTTTAACGTGCGGTAAAAAAGCCTATCTTCGCTGGCCGAATGATATTTATATAAACAGGCGAAAAATCGCAGGCATTACAACCGAGATTTCAGGAGAAGGCGATCTAATCACATGGCTTACAGGCGGAATTGGGGTGAATGTAAATAACCTTATCCCGTCGGCAAAGGCGACAAGCTGTGCGGAAATAATTGGTCATCATATATCAAGGCGTGAAATTCTTAACAGTATTCTTGATGAAATCAATAAAATAAAAAAAACGTTTTCCTCAAACGCTGTCTATTCGCAGGGAAATCCCTTACTTGCCGCAGAATGGAATTCTTTATCAGACTGTATGGGCGCTAAAGCCGCAATATTTGAACCAGCTGCAGGAACGAACACAAATCCTGTTAACCGGGAAATAAATACGGTTTACAAAAATGACAGGATTCTGGCGCGCGGTGTATTTTCAGGTATTGATCCTTCCGGCAGATGTATATTAAAAACAGATGACAGCACGCTCTACTTTAACCAAGGGTCTGTATCATTGGCTTTATTAAATCCTTAAAAACATTTACAGAGTTGTCCGAAAAAGCGAATCTTTGGTTTGATGTTTAATAACAACTCTCTTATAAATCACATAACTTCTAAAAACGGTATACAGGTTAAATAAAACGCGTCTTTAAGAACCAGCATTACAGCGCGGCTAAGTTCAAGCCTTGCTTTTGATAAAATTGCGTTTTCGCAGTTTAAAATCGGACACTCATGATAAAACCTTGAAAATGCTTTAGAAAGATCATACAGGAATCCCGCAATACAAGAGGGATCAAGATTCGCGGCCGCTTCGTTAATGACATAAGGATAATTTGCGATAATTTTAATTATTTCCCACTCAGAATCCGAAACTAACAATGAATAATCAACATCACCTTCATTCCTGTTTTCTAATACTTTACTCTTTTCTGATTCTTCATTCTTTCGCAGCATAGATGAAATACGCGCGCCCATATACTGCAGGTAAGGACCTGTATTACCCGTAAATGACAATGATTCTTTAGGATCAAAAAGCATATCCTTTACAGGATTTGTCTGTAAGAGAAAATAATGAAGGGCGCCAAGGGCTATTTTTTCGGCTACTTCAGTTGGATCGCCTACTTCCTCTTCACGCCCTTTTTCGCGGATTTCAGCTAATGCCATGTCACGCAATGAATTTATTAAATCATCGGCATCTACAACTGTGCCTTCGCGGCTTTTCATTTTTCCTTCAGGAAGGTTTACCATGCCGTACGAAAGATGATGTAAATTTTTCGCCCATGAGTAACCCAGTTTTTCAAGAAGTAAAAAAAGCACCTTAAAGTGATATTGCTGTTCAGAGCCGACAACATAAATCATCTGATCAAAAGGCCAGTCTTCGTGCCTGTTAATCGCAGTTCCAAAGTCCTGTGTAATGTAAATTGATGTGCCGTCGCTTCGCAGAAGGATTTTTTTATCGAGCTTTTCCGCGCTTAAATCAACCGCAACCGCGCCGTCTTCCTGTCTGTAAAAAATGCCTTTTTCAAGTCCTTTTAAAACTTCGTCTTTTCCGAGCATGTATGTTTCACTTTCAAAATAATATTTGTCAAAAGTTACGCCTGTGCGCTCGTAAGTTTTTTTCATTCCGTCAATCGACCACTTATTCATTTTCTTCCAGAGTTCTTCTATATCTGAATCGCCGGCTTCCCATAAGCGGAGCATTTCCTGCGCTTTTTTTAAAGACGGCGCGTTTGCTTCCGCCTCTTCTTTTTTCATTCCGGTTTTAATCAATTCTTCTGTTTCTTTTTTTAAATCATTACTGAAGCAAACATAATAATCGCCTACAAAACGATCGCTTTTTACATCTTCTGATTCCGGCGTTTTTCCCTGTCCTTTTTCTTTATACGAAAGCATTGATTTACATATATGAATTCCGCGGTCATTTATAATGCAGACCTTGCGCACCTGCGCACCGCAGGCTTTTATAATCCGCGAGATACTTTCCCCGAGCGCGTCATTTCTAAGATGCCCGAGGTGTAAAGGCTTATTTGTGTTAGGGCTTGAAAACTCAACCATAACTTTCCTGCCCTTCATTGATCCTGTTCTGGCGTAATTAAAGCCGCCCTGCGCTTCATTTGAATTTTCAAAAAATAAATTTTTAAGCACAAAAGAAGCTTCTTTTGCACGGTCCATTCTGATATTTAAATACGGTCCCTGCGCTTCGGCTTTAGCGATTATTCCCTGTTCGGAAATTATCGATGTAAGTTTTAAAGCCGCAATTTGAGCAATCTGGGGCGGTCCTTTTCTAAGCAATTTTGCATAACTGAACATTGGAAAACCGATATCTCCCATTTCAGGGTTCGGCGGAATTTCCACGATAACACTTTCATGATTGATATTTTCTTTTATTCCGTTTTCATCTAAAATGATGTTAATCGTCTTTGCAAATATTATTTTCCATTCTTCCTTTAAATCGTACATAGACATCTCCAACTGATACAATATCTTTATTAAACGGTAAAATCAACATCCGCGCGGCTCTATATTGAAAAGTAATGTAAAAAACGATATATTGGTTTTATGGTCTTTTTATTTGCGCTTTTGTTCTCGGTATCGCCTGTTGTTTATCCGCAGGTCCTGCCGGAATGGTATATTCCGCTGCGGGAAGCGGTTTATGAACAGGTACTGTCTGCTGACGCGATCCTTCCGGTGTATAATAATGTTTCTTTAAGAGCAAGGACAACCCTTGCAGTATTTGAACAAAATTTAATTCTCTCCCGGTGTGAATACATGATGGGAAGAGCCTATCTTTATGAAGATCGAAAAAACGAAGCTTCTTCTCATTTTGAAAGCGGCATGGACTATGCGCGGAAAGCCCTTGACATACGTGAAACAGCTGATGCATGGGTGATGCTCTCGGAAAATCTTTCGCAGAATATCGCTTCCCGCTCTGTTGCTTATGCAATGGCAAACGGATTAAACGTAGAAAGATACGCAAAGAACGCTCTGTCGATTAATCCAAGAAACGCCGCGGCTCTTTACCTTATCGCGGCCCGATGGGTTTACGCTCCCGCTCCCTTTAATAATTTACGAAGGGGAATAGAAATGATGACGGCGATTCAAACAGACGGTGATATGGGAAAGGATGATATGTTTAATGTATACTCCGCTATAGGATATGCATATATACAACAGAGAAACAATACTCAAGCCAGAGTGTGGCTATACAGATCCCTGGAAATCTATCCTACGAATAAATATGTTCAGTCATTGCTTGCGAACTTAAGATGATTTTAAGGAAAATATAAAATGTTCGATTTCATGCCCGGTTTTCTGACCGCATATTATTATGTGCTGGTAATTATTTCTACATATTTTTTTATTTTATCGCTTGCGAATCATTATGAGATGATGCGTTTTACGCATGGCCCTGAAATTTTCGAAGGTCCTTTTGTATCGGTGTTAATTCCGGTAAGAAACGAAGAAAAATTTATCGAAAGATGCCTTGCTTCGCTTCGTGAGCAGCATTATACAAATTATGAGATTCTTGTTATTAATGATAATTCAACTGATAACACGCAGAGTATAATAGAGCGTATCGCAAATGACGATAAAAGGGTTAGAATTTTTAAGGGAAAGCCGCTTCCTGATGACTGGTATGGAAAACCATTCGCGCTTCATCAGCTTGCTTTGGAAGCCAAAGGGGAGCTTCTTCTTTTTACCGACGCCGATACTGTTCATAATCCCGCAAGTATTTCATGGGCTGTAACCAATATGCATAAACTTAACGCGGATATGATCTCAGGCTATGTCGGACAGATTTTTGATACATTCGGAGAAATTATTACTGTTCCTTTGATGTTTTTTCTTACAGGTTTTGTTATTCCTCTTACATTAAACAGATATACAAAATCAACTCTTTTTTCAGCTGCTGTCGGGCAGTATATTGTAATAAAAAATGATGTTTTTAAAGCTATAGGCGGCTGTGAATCCTTTAAGAAAAAAACAAGCGAAGATATTTATCTTTCGCGCATTATCAAAAAGAAAGGTTTTAACTGCCGGTTTTTAAACATAACGGAATACGTTAAGTGCAGAATGTTTTCAGGGTATAAAGACGCGTTAAGAGGCATCGGGAAAAATGTATTCGATTTTCTTGGAAAAAAAACATTAGTTATTTTTCTTTTAACAATTGCCGTATTAGTATTTTTAATTATGCCGTTTCCTCTGTTAATTTACTGCATAATTACATCTAGTCCGTTTTTAAATCATTTAATTTATGTTAACATTCTTTATACATTAACATGGATTTTTATGTTTTTAGGCCAGCGCCTTGACTGGAGATACGGTTTTCTCTGGCCGCTTCTAAATTCAAATCTTATGATTCTTGCGGCTTATTCATGGTATAGAACAATTTCAGGCAGAGGCTTTCTCTGGAAGGACAGGAAGGTACTGTAATGCCGTATAAACACGGACGCCCTGTTATTGATTTATCTCTGCCGTTTAGGATCGCGTCAACAATAGTTCTTTATATTGTAGTTCCAATCGCATTTTTTATTAATTACATGATGTTTTTTACGCGGTATAAAAACCGTTTCTATATAAAAGGCATACGCAGGGCGATAACCGTATCCAATCATACAACTTTTCTAGATCCCGCCAAAATAGCTTTTTTAATAATGCCAGGACTTATGTATCAGACATTGCTTGAAGGTACGGTAGAGTTTCCTTTTCTCGGAACATTTACAAGAATTTTGGGCGGTGTTCCGATTCCCAGAGGTATCTCAGGACATAAAAAAATCCTGGAAATTTTAAAACCCGAATACAATAACGGCCGCGGCTGCGGATTTACTTACCGGAGGTTTATGCATTTTTATTCCGAAGGTGAATGCTTTCTTTATAATCAGAAAATTAATAAATTCAAACCCGGCGCTTTTATAATCGCGGCGGAACTTGATATACCTGTGATCCCTCTTGTTACTGTTTTTAAAGAGGGGCCCTTTAAAGCATGGTCATTTCTTGGAAGGTCTTTGCCTTTAGAAACATTAATTGTATTAAAGCCTGTTTATCCCCGCGATTATGCGGTAAAAAATGAAAAAGGAGAGTTTACATCAGAATCCATAAAAGAATTTTCCGAAGCTGTCAGGAACAAAATGCAGGCGGAAATTGATAGAAGAGGCGGCTCTTGCGCTTTTTACAGAGGGCAAATGGAACGTATGAAAGGAATTAATGATTAGGTGCGCTGTTTTAAATTTAGAGTTTCTTTTCCAGCCTTTCTTTTCTTCTAAGCAGTTTTTCATGCCATTGGCTGTCTTTATCAAACAGAGTAAGACCCTTTTTAACATATTTATAAGCTTCTTTGTAATTGCCGTCTTTTATAAGATCGTATGCGTATATATAAACAGCGCGTGGATGGTTTCTTTCCGCTGCAAGACACAATAATTTTTTACCGCTGATAAATAATTCATTATCGCTTTTTATTTTATCTTTAAAGATATATAAATACTTTCTCCAGTTAAGCGCAAATCTTTCAAGATCGAAACGTATTGTATCAGGTCTTAACGGGTCTTCCGCTATAGATATCATCGCCGCCAATATCGACGCAAGTCCTGATATATCATATATATTATGATCGCATATCTTTACAAGCATTTCTGTTTTTCCTGTTTTTAAAAAATCAAACCATATAACAGGCGCAAGAGAACCGGGTATATCATCTTTTCTTTGTATGTTAAGAATCTGAGATTCTATTGATGCCTGACTGCAGTTGTCGATTATATTTTTCCAAAGCCGTCTTGCAGGATGTAAAAGATCAACATGATTGTATAAAGGAGGTTTAATGCGGTTCATAAGGCATCTTGTTTTAAGAATCTGGGAGTCAAAACATTTTCCGTTATAGCTTACTATTACAGATGATTTATTGTTAAATTCAGAAAGCACATTTAAAAGAAAATCATTTTCTCCGGGGTAATCCAAAAGCAGATACTGCGTTATGTGCAAAAGACAATAATTTTCACTTTGATTTTCCGGCTGTATAATCCGTCCGAATGAAGCAAGAAAAGCGACTGTCCCTGCGCCTCCCGAAAGTCCTGTGGTTTCTAAATCAAAAAAAATAAAATCTTTAACTTCAGGCAATTTGCTCTTATTTAAATCCGGAATAAGTATTTTAACCGCGTTCGGAAGGCTTTCTTCCGTTTTTATTAATGTTTTTAGAATAACGTTTTTTTTATATACTTTGTGTCCTGATGGCTTGAAGCCAAGATTAATTAAATCAATTATTTCATCTTTATTTTCCAGTGATGCCTGCGGTTTATCTTTATTTACTTCGTTTATCCGCTTTAACCTGTCACGTAAACTCGCCATTATATTACTCTTATAATATTTTTTAAAGGAAGTTGTTCAATAACTGAAGTTATCGAACAACTCTATTGTTCTTTATTGACTGCTTCCTGATTTATATTAACTGCTCCAGCAGTTTACCTGCGGCATTCTTGCCGCCTACTGTCCCTACGCACGAAGGGCAGCCGTTTTTACAAGGGCATTGCCGCAATGCCTGAAGAATAGCGCCTAACAGCGGCGTTATCCTCTGCGCGAGGCTTTCTGCAAGGCCTGTGCCTCCCGGATATTTATCGTAAATGTATAAAGCGGGAACGCTAAAATGCGGATCGCGCACCCGCTCGGCTATTCCAAGATCGCGCGGATCGCATAACAAAAATAAAGGCGCGATATAACGAACCATTGTCCCTGCGCCGGAAAGCGCTTTTCCGATACTCTGCTCGTCCATATTTAAAAGAATTTTTCCGCCTTCGGAATGAGAAGGAAATGTTAAAATAAATGATCTGGTCTGGATTTCCTCCTCGCTTAAGTTAATATCTCCATAGCCTATGTTTTCTTCTTTATCCCCGAATTTTATTTTTTTAAACTTTGTTACCTGAGATCGGACAAGGACATCGGAAAGAACGCCCTGCATTTTTAAGTTATCATTATCATAAGAAAAAACTTCATCGTCTGTTAATACTTTTATATCGGTTTTTACTACGCCGTCAGTAAAATAATTCACATTGGATTCTCTTACAAGGCATTTTTTATTATTAATGTCAAGAAGCTCCACCATGTACTGCCGCCCGCGGTGAATGTAAACCGCGTTTAAAAAGATCATTTCTTTGGCGCTTGGACGATCCATTTCGCCTATTACGGTATTCTTTCCGTTTGTAACATCAATTATTATAATGTTGTCGGCGCCTGCGCTCCTTAAGCTGATTCCTTCCGCAGGATATGAACGATCCGCCCAATGCCATTTGCCTCCAGCATGCCTTACAATGCCTGAATCTTCAAGAAACTCAAGCGCATCTTTCGCATTTTCTCCGTAAGCGTTTAATGCAGGCGCGCTGCGCTCTTCACATCCGTCATTAATGACACCTAACTCTTCATCGGTAAAGGGTAATTCAAAACATGCGCATTTAACATGGTCTGTAAGAATATATGGATTATCAGGATCGATATGCGCTTCTTCGGATGTTTTCCGGAAAAACCAGTCAGGATTATTTACTATATATTGATCAACCGGCGACATGTTTGCAATAAAAACGGAAATTGATGTGCCGGCGCGCCGCCCTGCTCTTCCCGACTGCTGCCAGAAACTGTTAAATGATCCCGGAAACCCCGCGATAACAGACGCGTCAAGCCCGCCGATATCAATGCCTAACTCAAGTGCGTTAGTTGAAACCACTCCGTGAATGCTTCCTTCGCGGAGCCCTTTTTCTATTTCACGGCGCTCGCTCGGCAGAAAACCTCCCCTGTACGCTTCCACCCTGATACGCGAATTATCAGAAAAAATATTTTTTATATCATCATTTACATAAGACGCCACGACTTCTGTCCTGATTCTGGAATGCGCGAAGAGAATGGTTTTAATTCCCGCCTTTAAAAGACTTGTCATCCAGCGGCGGCTTTCAATATCGACAGAAGCGCGTTTACCCTGCACCTTATCTACTTCTCTTGGATTATAAAGGATTATTCTTTTTTCGCCGCGGGGAGAGCCGTTCTTATCAACAAGCTCGATATCCTGTCCGATTAAAGCTTTTGAATGTTCCGCAGGGTTCGCGATTGTCGCCGAACAAAGGATAAATTGAGGCAAAGCTCCGTAAAAGGCGGCGACACGCTTTAAACGGCGGATTACATTGGCGACATGCGAACCCATGACGCCTCTGTAAACATGCGCTTCGTCTATCACAATGAACTTAAGATTGGAAAAAAAGTTTATCCACTTTGGATGATTCGGCAGAATACCGGCATGAAGCATATCAGGATTGGAAATAATGATCCTCCCCGTATCGCGCGCTGAGATTCGCAGGCTGTCAGGCGTATCTCCGTCATATGTAAAAATTTTTATTTTTAATCCGTCTCCCCAGCCGGTTGTTTCATTAAGCTCTGACTGCTGATCCTGCGAAAGCGCTTTTGTCGGAAATAAATAAAGGCATCGCGCGCTGTTGTCAGATAAAAGCGCGTTCAAACAAGGCAAATTATAACAAAGTGTCTTTCCTGATGCTGTCGGCGTTACGACAACAACATTTTTTCCGGCTCTGGTATGTTTCCATACTTCCGTCTGATGTGAATAAAGACGATTTATGCCTTTTGAGTTTAAAGCTTTTATAATAATTTCGTTTAAATCATCGGGAAAAGGCGCGAATACCCCTTCCTGTGCGGGAATTAAACGGTTAATAACAATGTCAGGAGCAAAATCAGGGCTTGAAAGCAGATCGCTAAGATTTTTATAATGATCCATAATGAATATATTACATTTATTTTATCTATACGCAAAGCCCCGTCAATAATAATCATCAGACAATCGCAAAATTTAATAAAATTATGCTTTTTTTGCAGAAATTTGTAAAAACTATCGACAAAAAAAATTAATTATTATATAATTAATAAGAGGAGAAATGTTATGTCTGAAGTTTTGTCCATCATTTTGGGCGGCGGTAAGGGAACACGGCTTTTTCCGCTGACTCAATTTCGTTCAAAACCTGCAGTCCCCTTCGGCGGGAAGTACCGCCTTGTAGATATCCCCATTTCTAACTGTATTAACGCCAATTTACGGCAAATTTATGTTGTTACCCAGTTTAATTCCGCTTCTTTACACATGCACATAGGTCAAACTTATGTTTTTGACTCATTTACAAATGGTTTTGTCGAAATTCTCGCGGCTGAACAAACGCTTGAACATTCAGGCTGGTACGAAGGTACTGCTGATGCTGTAAGAAAGAATTTCCTTCATTTCAGGACTCAAAACCCGTCATATTACATGATTCTGGCGGGAGATCAGCTCTACAGAATGGATTTAGCCGAGCTTTTAAAGAAACATGTCGATTCAGGCGCGGCTATAACAATCGCATGTACCGGTGTTTCGCGCGATAACGCAAGCGGGCTTGGAATATTAAAAGTAAATAAAAAAAATCAAATAACCGAATTCCTTGAAAAACCGGGACCTACCAAGGATATTTCCGATTTTAAAGCGCCGCAGGAACTATTAACGGATAAAAATAAAGACGACTGCTATCTTGCGTCAATGGGCATTTATATTTTTAATTCCAAAGTGATGGATGAGTGCCTTGCCAATGAACTTACGGATTTTGGTAAAGAAATTATACCTGCCGCGATTAATAAATTAAAGGTAAATGCGTATCTTTTTAACGGATATTGGGAAGATATCGGAACAATCAAGAACTTTTATGACACAAATCTGGATTTAACTACCTTAAAGCCCCGTTTTGATTTTTATGACGAGCATAAACCGATATATACCCACATGCGCAATCTGCCGCCGTCAAAAATGAATTTTTCAAACATGAATCAGTCAATCGCGTCGGAAGGATGTATTATCACTAACGCAAATGTTACCAATTCGATTGTCGGAATACGCACCATAATAGAAACAGGTTCAAGTCTTAACGGCGTTGTTTGTATGGGCGCGGACTATTACGAAACAGAACTTCAAAAACAGCAAAATGCCGAAGCCAGAATTCCGAATATCGGGATCGGCCGCGGCGTAATTATTAAAGGCGCTATAATCGACAAGAATGTCTGTATCGGCGAAGGCTGCCGTATCGGTGTCGATGATATAAAACGCTCCGACGGCAATTACGGTCATTATTACATTGTTGACGGAATAATAGTCATTCCAAAAAATACAATACTGTATCCGGGAACCGTAATTTAGTTAGTATAAACCTTCCGGTTTTTTTCCGAATTGCAGGAATCCGATTTAATATTGCTTTTCCCTTTTATTGTTATTTTCCCGTTTCTGCCTTCCGCGGTAAAAACGGTTCCCGGCTCCCATTTGCCTTCAAGTATAAGAATTGACAGCTGAGACTCAAGCTCTTTTTGAATAGTGCGGCGTAAATGCCTGCCGCCGTATTTTGGATCCCATCCTTTATCAATAAGGATATTTTTAGCCGAAGCTGTTATTTTAATTTCGAAATTCTGCTCGGCAAGGCGGGCGGAAAGCTCTTTTATTTCAATATCGAAAATTGCGTCTATCTGCTTTTTTGATAACGGGCTAAATACAATTATCTCATCAACTCTGTTAATAAACTCGGGATTAAACGTATTCTTTAAACTGGACATCGCTTCGGATTCAATTTCGCACGCTGTCAAAAGCTGTGAACCCGATGAAAAACCCAGGCGTGAATTTTTAGATATTTCCCGCACTCCTGCGTTACTTGTCATAATAATGACTGTGTTTCTGAAATTTACAGTATGCCCAAGTGAATCCTTAAGTTCTCCTTCTTCCATCACCTGAAGCAGTATATTAAATATATCGTGATGCGCTTTTTCGATTTCATCAAATAAAATCACACAGTAAGGATTGCGCCTGACTTTTTCCGTTAACATGCCGCCTTCTTCATAACCAATATAACCGGGAGGTGCTCCGACTAAGCGGGACGCGTTATGCTTTTCCATGTAATCTGACATATCAATTCTGACAAGTGAGTCTTCGCTTGCAAACAGAAACTGCGCCAATTTTTTAGCTAATAACGTTTTCCCAACCCCTGTAGGACCAAGAAAGATAAACGAACCCATCGGCCTTCGCGGCGATGAAACCCCGGCCCGCGAGCGCCTGATTGACACAGCGATGCGTTTTATCGCATCATCCTGACCGATAACAGAATGTTCAAGTTCCTTTTCAATTAATAAAAGGCGCTTTGATTCCTGCTCTTCAATATCCATTAATGGAATGCCGGTTGCTTCTGTTACTACTAAACGAACATCATCATCTGTTACCAGCGGCATTACATGGCGTGAAACACGCTCCCATGTTTCCCTTGCGTTTCTAAGGCGTTCTCTTAAGGCGCGTACTTTATCGCGGATAACGGCCGCTTTCTCATAATTCTGCGCGTTTACGGATTCATTTTTATCGTCACATAACTTAAATATTTCTTCTTCGAGCCCTGTAATTTCAGGCGGCTGTTCTTTATTTTCAAGCTTTCGCAGCGCGGCGGCTTCATCAAGAATATCAATCGCCTTGTCCGGCATAAAGCGGCCCGTTATATACCGCTGCGCAAGTTTAGCGGCTAACAATACAGAACTTTCCGCGTATCTGACCTGATGGTGATCTTCGTACTTATTTTGAATGCCTTTTAAAATTTCTATTGTTTCATCGAACGAAGGTTCGTTTACAATTACAGCTTGAAATCTGCGTTCTAAAGCCGCGTCTTTTTCAAAATGCTTCCGGTATTCAGCTAACGTTGTAGCGCCGATGCAGCGAATCTCGCCGCGTGAAAGGCCCGGCTTCAGCATATTAGACGCGTCAAGGGTTCCTTCCGCGCCGCCGGCTCCGATAATCGAATGAATCTCGTCGATAAATAAAATAATATTTCCGGCCTGGCTTACCTCGCGCAGTATTTTTTTTATGCGTTCTTCAAACTCGCCGCGGTATTTAGTACCCGCGACAACAAGACCGATATCAAGACTTAGTATGCGTTTACCGCAAAGCGCTTCGGGAACCGCGTCGCTTGCAAGGAACTGCGCAAGCCCTTCGACTATCGCGGTTTTTCCTACACCCGGCTCTCCGACAAGAATTGGATTGTTTTTTGTACGGCGCGCGAGAATGCGTATTGCCCTGTTAATTTCCGGTTTTCTTCCGACAACAGGATCCATTTTTCCGGCTCTTGCCATTGCGCTAAGATCCCGCGAAAAAGAATCTAAAGTAGGCGTTAGCACCGGATACGCCGCAGGTTTTATCCGCGGACTGCGTTCTGTGTCAATGCCTGTTTTCTGGCCTATCCTTTCTCTGTGAATATAAAAAGGCTGGTACTTTTCAGCCGGAATATAATCATCGTTTTTAATATTAGGCTGGCTGAAAGTGGTTTGGATAATTACGCGCATCATATCAGTATCAACCGCGCGCTGATTCAGGTAAATCTGTACGCTCGAATCCTGTTCCCGCATAGCGGCAAAAAGCAAATGTTCCGTTCCAAGATATAAACTGCCTAAAGAACGCGCTTCTTCTGTTGCGGTCTCAAGTAAATTTTTTGTACGTTTAGAAGGCGGCACTTCTCCGCGTATAATAAGACCTGAAATCCGCGGAATTGAATTTTCAAGAACATTCCTGAACTCGTTAAGGTCAATGCGAAGAAACATAAGCGCCTTGCAGGCAGTCCCGCTGCCGTCTTTAAGCATGGCCACAATTATATGTTCCGGTAAAAGCTGATCCGAATTAAAACGCCGCGCTTCTTCCTGGGCATTTGCGGAAAGAAGCCGCTGCACTCTGTTTGTAAGCCCTTTGAACAAGATTTTTCCCTCGTCTTTAATTATATCTTAATGTTAATTCTATTTCAAAATAATTACACAAATATATGAATTCTTATTTAATAATTGTTAATTACAACAATATCCCCTTCTTTTACGCCGGAGCGAGAAAACCAGCCTTGAGGAACTTCTAAAGCATAACGAACCGAACGAGTGGAAGTTACAGTATTTTCATCAAGAGGAAACATATTTCTGATATCAATAATTCTGCCGTCAGAGGCGATATAGGCGATTGAAAGCGGAATGTAAGTGTTTCTCATCCAGAAGGACAGAATATCATCCCTTGTGTAAACAAAGAGCATACCCTCCCCGTCCGGCAGTTCTTTTCTGTACATCAATCCTTGCGCCTGTTCCTCGGATGTACGGGCTATTTCCGCCTTTAATGTCGCGATAACACGCCCTTCTCTTTCAATTTGAATTTCCTGTACCGGAAGATTCTTCGCTGAACAGGAAAGAAAATTAAAACATAGTAAAAGAAAAAAAATTCTGCCGTAAAGCAGCGTAATGCTATTGCGGCTGACAGCTTTATTAAAACTCATTAATAAAATCCTGACGGAGCCGGACTTGATTAGACTCAATTACTCCTGATTCATCCAGGATTTCACTAAATACAGCCCTGTCGATGTATTTTACTGTTAAAGGGCGTTCGATCGCTACCCGGGTATCTTCTGTTTCCCATACTGCTATTTGCGGATCAAGATAAACAGGCTGCCCGTATCTTGAAACAAACTGGGTAAAAATCGAATAATGATCAACTATCGTTGTATTCAGCGAGAAAGACATAATAAATACTTCGCCGTCTCTCAATTGAAAAAACGCGCGTCTTATAAATGATGAGCCGGTTGTTTCTACTAAGCTCTGATCCCTTGCGGGAAGAAATGAGACATCTCTGTCACCGCGAAAATTAAAATAATTGTCGGCTAATAAAGCCGCTTTTAAATCATCAAGACTCATTCCAAGATAAATTTCGCGAAACTGCCTTGGTATTTCCGGCTCAGCGCCCTGCAGAAGGTTATTATCCGGTTCGGCTTGTCCGTTTATTGAATTCTGCGCCCAGACCGGTGATAAAATTAGAAATATTATTATCGATAAAAACCATTTTTTTTGCATAGCACCTTTATTATCGGAAAATTATTTCGTAATTTAAAGCACAGGCAGGCAAAACCGGACAGCGCGCCTTTACGATATCAGGTAATCGATTTTTTTTCCAGACGGGCTTTTTCCAGCTGCTGCATTTTCTTGAAATACGCGTTTTGTTTAACAATTTCTTTTACATCTCTTACGAAAATTTTATCATTTAATATCTGGAGAGTTTTATTTTCCATTAATTTTTTGCCGTATATTGATCCATCTCCCTGAGAAAGACCTACCATATTGATCAGTTCTTTAAGGCCAAAGTCAAACGAATGATTTGTAATTGAATTAATATCAATTTTTTTCTTGTCAAGATGAATTTGCAGCATATCGTACATCCGCCCGAGAGGATCATTAATCTGAGTGTTAGCAAGCTGCCTGTAAATAAGCCAAATTCTTTCAGATAGAAGCGTTGTTAAACGGGCAATCAACTGCGGCTGTGTTTTGATCATCTGTTGAAAATTCTCACGGTTTACTGCCATAAGCTGGCAGTCTTCGTAGGCGACAGCGCCTGCTGCTCTTGGTTTGGATTCCAAAAGCGCCATCTCACCGAAGATATCTCCGGTTTTTAGAACGGCAAGAAGAATTTCATTGTTTTCAGTAATTTTAACAATCTTTACCGATCCTTTTTGAATAATAAAAAGTTCTTCTCCGGGTTCTCCTTCGCAGAAAACGATTTGATCTTTTGCAAAAGACCGGACATTCTCGCCGGGTTTAAAAGGCTGCTGAACATTTTTTACATAAGGCGCGATTTTTTTTAACCGTTCGACGGATGTCGCGACATTTTCTCCTTTAGGGCAGCACTTAACATATACCTGATACGCGTAAAACGCCTGATTGAATTGATTATGTTTCGCGTAATATTCGGCAACATTAAAAATATGACTTGGATCTTCGGCAGCGTTATTTTTTAAGGTAATTCTTGTCAGCGCTTCGTCGAGATAGCGCATGCGTTTTGAGAACTGCATAATTATTTTCATCGCCACAGGAGCGTTGTTTTGAATTAACTGGCTGAATTGATCTTTCTGAACAGAAATTAATGTGACATCCGTAAGAGCCTGCGCGGTTTCAATGTGGCTGTGGCTGGACATTGTGGAAACAACGCCGAAAAAATCGCCCGGCCCAAGAGTATCGCCTGATTCTTCGGCAACTACCTGAACCTCTTTTGAAAGTCTTACTTTTCCGGAACGGATAATAAAGAATCTGTCCGCATTTCTTTTGCCTTCAACTATTATATACGAGGTAGCTGTAAAATTAATGAATGCCAATTGAAGCGGCGCTGACATTTCCCCCTCTTATTATATGCAGCGCAGGGAAGGATTTTCCTCCCTTCCGCATAACTTAAGATTAGTATAGAAATTATATCGACACAATGTCAACAGCTCTTAATCCCCTAATATATTGTATTTATGCTGCCGATATTATTATAGTAATACTATGAATAAAAGAATAAATTTTGAAGATACAATTTTTATTTTGAATGTCAGAATCAGAATGATTCATGACCTTATTCAGCTTGATACTGATAAGAGCATTTTTTACAGTCAGACAATGTCAGACTTGGAATTTATTAATCTTGTTATGAATAACCTGACAAGTAAATTCCTTGAAAATCTAAAGTTTCTGGATCGCGAAGCTGAGGCTGATAATATACTGGACGCTGAATGGCAGTTCGGCCAGTTATTAAACGAAATATCCAATAATTCAAGTCCTTTTACATCATCGTCTTTTCCGGAAATGCCGGCGATTATAGGAAAGATGCGGAAAGACAGCAATAAGCGTAAAACCCAAATTGAGGAATCGTATGAACCTACAGATAACTCAATTCTGGAACCTGTAGTAAGTAACGCCGAATTAAACGGTCTATTAGGCCAGTAATTAAATTCTTTTTTGCTTTAATAGAAACACAGCATAAAAAATAATATAATAACTTTTAAAGATGAGAATAACAGGCGGAATCCTTCTAGGCCGGATAATTGACGTACCTCTTGGATCGAGTGAGATAAGGCCAAGTATGGACAAAATGCGGGAATCTGTTTTTGCCTGTCTTGGAGACTTATCAGGCTGTTCTTTTCTGGATCTGTTTTCAGGCTCCGGAATAATCGCAGTTGAAGCGGCTTCCCGCGGAGCATCCCGCATCGAAGCGGTCGAACAGGATAAATTAAAAAGAAATATTTTATTAAAAAATGTTTCAATTTCTCCTGTACGCATAAATTGCAGATTTATGCCGGCGGAGCTTTATATTAAAAGAGCCAATAAACATGACAATACCGGCGGCGCAGTTAAAACAGCAGGCTGCGGGCCTTTTGATATAATTTTTTTAGATCCTCCTTTTCCGTATCAATTTAAATGGGAACTTGTTAAAAATATCGCGTCATCTCAGTTAACATTAGCAGGATCAAAAATATTAATACATCGTCCAAGACAGGATTATCTAAAATCAGAAATAACAAATCTTGAAAAAACAGATTCGCGCGAGTACGGCAGATCAGTTGTTGATTTTTTTAAAGTAAAATAATAATTCTTGTTTTTTTACAAAAAAAGACAGATAATATAATAACTGTTTATATGAATAAAAAAATATTAGAAAATTTTGATGACAAAAACGCATTTATAAGAGTAACATCACCTGCTCCTGTAGAAGGCTCTCAAAAAGCGGCTTTAAACCGCAAAGGCAATCAAAAGTTTAACGAAGGCGATGTAGAGGGAGCCAGAAGAATTTTCATGACAACAGGATATTCAGACGGGCTTTCAAGAGTCGGCGATTTTTACAAATCAAAAGAACGGCCTTTAGAAGCTCTCCGAATGTACTGGACAGCTCCGGATAAAAACAAATCTCAGCCGCTGATAGAAAGGCTTGCGTTTTTGATACAGGACATGATTCACAACGATGATTCCCTTCCGGTTAGTGATAAAATTTTTGATAATAATCAGGATGCGGTAAATGAGTGATTACGCTTCAGGAACGGCTGCAGTTCATGCGCGTGAGCAGAGCAATTCACAGAAAATTTCTGATATTTCAAAAACAGGTTACCAGTTATTAAAAGAAAATAAAATCAGCGACGCGATTGACTGTTTTACAAATATTTTAATGATGGACGAAAATAATAATTACGCTCTTGTCGGAATGGGAGACGCCAGCAGGAAAATGGGATCTGTCCGCGACGCTGTAAAATATTATCAAAGGTGCCTGGCTCATCACCCAAAAAACAATTACGCGCTTTTCGGACTTGCCGATTGCTATAAAGCGCTTAACCAGTTTTATAAAGCTATTGAAATCTGGGAGCTTTATCTGCAGCATGATGATAAGAATATCACTGTCCTTACAAGAATCGCTGATGCATACAGAAAAATCCGGGATTTTTCCAATTCAAAAAAAACATATATGCGCGTAATGGAAATTGAAAAAAACAATCCTTACGCAATCATAGGGCTTGGACATCTTCATTACGATTTTAAGGAATATAAAGAAGCGCTTTTTTACTGGGAAAAAATGCTTGAACAAAAGACAGGCGTCTTAAAAAATGAAATTACGGATCAGACGTTTCTTAATAATGTTGATATTGATATACGCGTTTTAACATCAATTGGCAATTGCCACAGAAAATTAAAAACATTCAGCGAAGGTATCCCGTTTTTTGAAGCCGCGCTTAACAGGGAAAATATTAATTTTTACGCGCTGTTCGGCCTTGCAGATTGTTACCGCGGTCTTGGTGAAATTAAAAAATCGCTAATTTACTGGAATAAAATTTTAGAACAGGATCCAAGAAATAAAATGATTTTAACGCGTACAGGAGACGCGTACCGCAACTTAAATGATCTCAATACAGCGAAGATTTTCTATGAAAAAGCGATAAATATCGAATTTGACACATACGCCGCAATGGGGCTTGCGCTCCTTTCAAAATGCAACGGAAAATTTGAAGAAGCGGTGTCTTCATTCAGACGCCTCATACAGCAGGATAATAAAAATTACCGTTTTTACCTTGAACTTGCGGATTGTTATCTGCAAATGGGAAACAGGCAGAAAGCTCTGGATGTTCTTGAAGAGTTCCAAAGAACCGGAATAAAAAATCTTAAAGTTTCACAAATGCTTGAATCAATTCTGGAAACACAGCCGAATCATTCGTCTCAGTCTTTGGCATCAAACAGTTAATTAAAATGGAAAAAAAAGCAAAGTCTTTCTCTTTATTAACTGCGCGCCTTAATTTAAAAGAATTTGAAAATCTGCTTTCTGATTACCCAAAATTCCGTTCAAGACAAATATATGACTGGATATTAAGCGGCATTGACTGTTTTGATAAAATGACAAATATACCAAAAAAATTAAGAGATGAATTAAAAGCGCGTTTTATTATTAATTCCTGTAAAGTAACAGGCTGTCATGAAGATTCTGATACAATAAAAATTGTCATTGAATCTGGCGATGGAATAAAAACAGAAGCTGTTCTTCTTTCTGACGGAACAAACAGGTTAACCGCATGTATATCAACTCAAGCCGGCTGCCCATGCGGATGCGTTTTTTGTAAAACCGGGACTCTTAAATATAAGCGTAATCTGGAAAGCTTTGAAATTGTGGAACAGTATTTACACTTAATAAACACAGTTAAAAGAAAATATAATGACAGCTTAAAATCACAAAAAAAAACTGAGAACAGAGAAGAACATATTATCGATAATATTGTGATTATGGGAATGGGAGAGCCGTTTCTTAATCTTTCTAACCTAAGGAAAGCTATCGGTGTATTTACAGACCCGGCAGGCTTTAATATTTCAAAACGCAGGATCACAATCTCTACATGCGGCATTTGCGAAGGTCTTATTGATTTTGCGAATAACGGTCCGTTTGTAAAGCTAGCGTTATCATTAACAACAGCGGATGAAAAATTAAGAGCTTCGCTTATGCCAATAACAGAAACAAACCGTCTTTCAGAAATAAAGCAGGCTCTCCTTTTATACCAAAAAAACGGAGGCGGCCGCGTAACGCTTGAGATTCCCCTTCTTGGCGGAATTAACACAAGAGCGAAAGACGCCTGCGCCATCCGCGATTTCGCTAAGGATATTTCTTCTGTAATAAATATTATTCCATGGAACCCCGTTGCGGGACTTGAGTATAATGGCGCTCCTTTGCGCGGGCCTGAAAAGAAAGAAATACATGACTTTAAAAAAATGCTTGAGGATTTGAATTTAAAAGTGACAATGCGCCATCATAAAGGCAGAAAGGTTTTGGGGGCCTGCGGACAGCTTGGAAGCGCGGATTAATTATCTTAAAAAATATGTCAGCACTGCCTGAAAAAGCCCTATCAAAAAACCCAGAACTCCTCCAAAAAAATAAATCCATTTAAACTGATTTGACATAATATCAAGTATAATTTTTTCTACGCGAAGCATATCCAGCGAGTCTATCCGCTGTGAAACAAGGTTTTTTATATCTATCGAAGACAGGATATTTTCAACCTGTCCGTCAACAGCGGCGACAAGTTTATTTTTAACTTTTTCATCCTGTAATAATTTTTCTACATTGTTAATTAAATCGTTAATTATTTCAGGCATTTTTTCGTCCAGAGTCTGCTCGTACTGCCCTGCCGTAACAAAAAAACGCTGAAAGGTATTTAACTTTAAGAGTATTGAGCGAAAGATAAGACGGCCTTTATATTCAAGTTCTTTTCTTATTTCTTCCCGGCGCAGAAATTGCGTAACGATTTTTGAAAGCCCGTCCAAATCAACATCGGCTAAGCGTTTTCTTAAAACTTCGGCGGTTATAAGTTCGCGTTCAACCATCGCTCCGATATTAACAGCCAGTTTGTCACGCTGCCTCGGAAGAACGCCGGGGGTAAAAGGCACTCTGATTCCAAAAATGCGTTTTTCATATAGAGGGCGAAAAAGCATCTTTATCGCAATAACATTTGTGGAATAAGCGATAATCGCTCCCGCGACTGGAGGGACAGCAAAAAGAAGGATTGTGTTTAAATTCATCTTAGTATAAACTCCGCTGCTGTTCTTGCCTGACCTTCGGCGGAATAAATATCCATCACATCTTCTTTAAGCCAGCCTGCCTGAATGACAGCAGGACCTGCCAGGTTCTGCGAATCATTCTCGCCGTCGTCAATATATACCCACGGGACAAACCCGTCTGAGGTATTAATAATTTGACGCCTTAAAATTTTTACAAGAGAACCGCGCCTTAAATATCCAAGCGAGCCGCTGTTTTCGGAAGGGTCGGTTAAAATATGCGTAAACGACGAAGTAATTACTCCAAATCCAATATATTCCCCGGAAAGAGGCGATGTAACAGGAGGTATAACGCTAATTTCCTCTTTGTTTGAATTACATGAAGCGAACATAAAAATAAAGAAAATCAATATTAAAAAGGATAATTGACCAAGCCCGCGTTTCATGATTATTCTCATATTAATGAGAAATATATCTTCTTTTTTGATTTTAGTCATCATATTTTTTTTTAATAAAGCTGATAATTTTATTTTCTGCCAGGAACTTCCGCCTGATAAAAGTTACGGCCTGTCAATAGGAGCTTCGTTCGGATCAATTTTCGGAAACTCATTAGAGCTTGTATATCCTGTATACACCAAAGGGGAATATCTTAGTGAACTGATATGGGAAATGAATCCGGTTTTTTATTTCGATTTAAATATTGATTTTAAAAGAAATGATCTGATGAGCGCTCCCGGGTTCTTTTCTTCGGTATCGTTCAAAATTGGAATTCCGGGCTATTCAGGAATTCATCAGAACCGTGACTGGATGAGTACAGAAAACTCCGATCTTACACATTTTTCATCTCATAAAAATATGCTGCGCGATTTTTACAGCGCGGACGCCGTTATCGGTCTTTCCATACCTGTAAGATCATGGTTTTATGTAACCCCGTTAATAAGCGGCAGCTGGATGCATTTTGCGTTTTCAGGTGTCGACGGAAGCGGAAAATACGCAAGATTAAAAACATGTAATCCGGATTGTTCGTTAGCCAGTCATACTTCCGGCTGCACGTCAGATGATTATTCATCGGCTTATTACCCGATTGATTATTTCCCTCATTTATATTCCTTCAGCGGTGAGGTTATACGCTACAAGCAGGACTGGTTTCTCGCGGCTTTCGGATTTAATATCGGCACTGAAATATTACATCCTTTTTTATTTGAGTTTTCTTTTTTATTAAGCCCGTTTACTTATTGCGCGGCTGTGGATGAACATTTGGAAAGAGGCATTGTTTTTAACGATTATACCGCATGGGGATTTTATATCGAACCTAAAGGACATGTTTCTTATGTTTCAAGATACTTAACTTATTCTTTGGGATTTTCGTATAAGTATATCGGAAGAACTAAAGGAAGCACATATGTAAACGAAGGTTTCGGATTCTACAAATCCTATAATGAAGCGGGAGCCGGGTTATCGTTTTTTGACATTTCATTTTCATTAAAAATAAGAATTTAAATATTCTAAGACGGACTAATACTAACTTACTACAAAAAAACAATCTCGCCGAAAATAAAATGCACTAATGCCGTTATCATTAATCCAAAGGCTATTGGTTTTCTGAATGCTAATAAATTATTGCCGATTTTATCAAGCTGCCCGGGTTTTGCGCTTACTTCATTCTGGCGGTATATTCCAAAAATTAACGCAAGACCCGCGATAATTCCCGCCGCGCCCGGAAATAAATCGCCGATAAAAAAACCGCCGCGGACAGGAGACAAAATTTTTAAAACGCCTGTGACGGCGCTTAAAATTCCTAATACAAGAATGAATGTTGAATTATTTATAGAAAAAGGCAATTTCTCTGTGCTGTTATCATTTCCGGAAAAAAGAACATATCCTGCCAAACCGTTGCACAAAATAGATAAAAAATACAATTGAATCATACTATTAAAATATCTTAAAATTTCGCGTAAGTCAATGTTTTTTAATGCGGATTTATTTTCATTTGCAGTTCATTCCTGTCATTTTGAAGAACTAAAAGAAGCTCCGAAGAATTATACGGAACAACAAAGCGGTATTCTTCTTCAGTCTCCAATGAAAAAAATACACGATGCGTATAATACGATGATTGATCTATACCTGTAAAACCGCCGCCGCCTGCTGTATCATGAAAGGGAGAAACCGCAATATCTACAGCTCCTGTATAAGGCTCTGTGTTTTTTATTGTTTTTTTTATTTTTATAATTGTATTGCCTTCATAGATTGTGCCTGATATCTCAATATTATTTCCGTCCAATATATAAGTGTCATCAAGAAAGCCTAATCTTGAAAGAAGAAAAATTAAAATACACAAAAAAAATATCATAAAAAAAAGTATCTTTCTTGGCCTGTCCGCGACAAGGGAACCTAAAAGCCCAAAACGGGTTTTCTTTTGTTCTGAATAAAGATCTCTTACTTCTTTAGGCGCTTTAGCGAGACGCCTTTCCCTGCTGTAATAAAACGTGATGTTTTCCGGTTTTATTTCTTCTGTGTCAGGATAACTAAGCTGATAATTGGCATTCGGTCTTGTTACGGGAACTTCTGTGTCATTCTTGATTTCCAATTCATCATTCCCCATTAAATTTTCCTTTATTTTAATTTAAAATTAAATCTCCCATAAGCCTGTCAGTGCGCCACCAGACAATTCTGACATTATTATTATCGGCAAGCATTGCGCAGAGGATTCCGTCAAGCGACAAATAAAAATCGTTATACTTAAGTTCGTTAGCGGAAAAATATATATTTCCTCTGCGCTGTTCGCCGGTGTGAGTATCGATATATAAAAGCGTATAACCTTCGGTTTCTCCGGGGAAATACATAAGCGCTTTGCCGTCACGTGCAACGCCAAGAAAGATGTAAAATATCCTTGTGTCAGTGAGCCTGCCGTTTTCTGTTATTTCATACAGGGGAACTTCCGTTGAATCCTGAAAGAGGCCGTTTTCGATATTTAAAATCCAGATGATCGAATTTATCGGCTCGTTGCCTGTGCGTGTATTTGTGGATTGATCAAATGTATCCCGGCTGTAATCCACTTTTATATAAAGATTCCTTGAATCAGGCGAGGCAATAACATTGTCGATAATTGCCAGCGCATCGGGCCACTCAGGATTAGGCGGAGTAACGCCTGAGGAAAAATTTATCTGAAAAAGCAGCGTCCCCTGAGAGTCAAACCAGTAAATTTCCCAGCCGACTGAAACGCGGCAGACAACCGCAAGCTCGTCCCTTACCGAAGTTGTCATCCCGATTATACGGGGAAAGGGACTTCCGCCGATTCCCTCTCTGCCAAGATAATCAATAAAGCGGCCGTCCTGATCAAAATGAAGAACAATTCCGTCAAGTAACGCTCTTGATTCCGAGTCATAACGCTGTTCTCCCTGCGGAAGCCTGTCTTCAGCGTATATATGCCTCTGTGAATCTACAGCTATCCACCCCGGCTCTTCAAGAGGGAAAGTATATGCCCAGCGTGTAACCTGTTCATTTTCCGTTATAGTTTTTAAGGTGATTGGAGGCGGATTTGTATCTTCGTTGTAAATCATCAGCATTAAATCGCCGTAAGAATTATAGCGTACAATTTTTCCGCTGCCGCCGTCCGCGATATATATAAGCCCGTCCCGCATGGTAAAACCGGTTTGTCTGATTCCCCTGTTACCTTCCAGCCTGTAAAGCGCGATTTGATCCTCAAGCGGACCGATCTCAAGAGTAAAGCGGTCTTCTCTTTCGATTGATTTAACAGATTCCGATTCGCAGGAAACGGCGAAAATAAGGATAACAGCAAAGAAAACGGTTTTAAGGAAAACTGCTTTCATAATCGATAATTTAATTTTCATTATACTATAAAATCGTATTTTTTGTTATTTTTGTCAATTGATGCTTTTCAAAACATCAGTTGTTTGTGATTAAACAACCGGTTTTGGATCAAACTCAAACTGCCTTTTTTTATTAATAAAAAGATAATGACATTGCTATAAATTTATTCTATATTGAAAGATATGAAAAAAATAATTCTGTTTACTTTTTTTGCCTTAGTTATTTCACAATACGCGTTTTCCCAAATTTACGCCGGAGGCAGTATTTCATACTACAACAGCAAATTAGAAATCTCTAATAAAACAGATACTTCGGAAACGTTTGATATCTCTTTTTCCCTCGGATACCGCTTAGGATATTTTGAACTCGGCGGATTATTTATTTATCAGACAGAAACCGATACGCGTGATTCAGGCAAAGTCGAAGCGACAGGTTTCGGCGTATACAGCAACTACAGTTATTACATTATTGAAAACGAGTTGTTTTATGTTGCCGCAAGAATATCTGCGCAGTATATTAACAGTAAAACCAGCGTAAACTACACAGGAAAAATACTCAATTATTATCCGCAGACCATTGAGCAGAATTCCGTCAGTATCAGAATTTCCCCGATATTTGATTATAGTTTAACAAGATATATTTCTCTTTATACAGCTGTAGGAAGCATTTCATTTTCTTATTCATGGGGAGAAAGAACTATTTATGAAGCAGACAGAATCACAATTAATTCAAAAGATAAATTTACAAACAACTCATACGGATTGTCTTTATCAACAGAAGTGACTTTGGGTCTTGCTATTCTTCTTTTCTAAGCGCTGACTCTACCGCTTGTCAACGTTCAATTCTTTAATTATACTTTTTTTATGAATAAAGTTGTTCTGAACGCAGGCGAATTAGACGGTTATTTGACAGACAGCGACAGAAAAAATTTAAATATACTTGAATCTCTTTTTGGAAAAGCTCTGAATATTTTTCCTGATATACAGGCAGGCGTAAATCAAGGCGCGCCATATGCGGCGGATTCACCGGCACAGAGCAGTCTTATCTCAATATATAATGATATAGGCAATTTATTACAGGATATATGCCGCAAAGAGCCGCGTATTCATGTTTATTCATTTATATCTCCCCAGGAAGATCATTCAGAAGCTTCGCGTCTTATCGCGAAACTGCGCGTTGTCAGCACAAGCAACGATGAATTTGTTTATTACATTCAAAGAGCTTATGAACTTCTTTTTAAGCTCGCATGGTCAGGCAAAGGCACTCAAAAAAATCACCTGATCGTTAAAACTCCTGTTACAAGCCCTGCGCAGAATTACGCTGTACATAAAATTACAAATATTGACAGTAAAATTAACAACACTGTTATGTGCGTAATGCTCCGCGGAGCGCTTTTACCGTCCATGATCATGAGTAAAGAGATTGAAGAATATTCATCCCGCGGTTATGTGACACCTTTCGCGCTTTTTAGAATTTACAGAAATGACACAAAACATGAAAGCGATATGGAATATATTCTTGACCTTTCAAAATCATTTATTAATTTAGAGGAACTCAGCGGAAAAGATTTGATTTTCGCGGACCCGATGAACGCGACAGGCGGCAGCCTTGTAACAGTAATAAAATATCTTATAAGCGCCGGAGTTAAACCGCGCTCTATAATTTTGTTAAATGTTATCGCCGCGTTAAAAGGCGCGCTTCGCGTTGTGAGAGCGCTTGATAACTGCGATGTTTATACTCTCTGGATGGACGGCGTTCTGAATAAAGACGCGTACATTATGCCGGGGTTAGGCGACGCGGGAGATCGAATTAACGGTCGGGACAGTGAAGAAAATCCAAGGAATATAATCCAGCTTCTTGCGGATTACGGCGCGGGGATAGCGAATCTTTACCGTTCGCAGTTTCGCGCAATAGAGAAAACAGTTTTAAGAAAATGAGCAGATAAAAATGTCTGATAAAAGGATATAAGACAAGAAATCAATGAAAAAGATTTTTATTTTAATATTTTTTATTTGTTTTTATTTTATTTTTTCATTTAACGGCTGCGCAGGCATGGCTGCATCCGCAGAAGAATATTATTCTATCGGAATGGCTTATTTTAATCTTGGAAGATATGAAGAAGCGGAGATATGGCTAAACCGGGCAAAACAGGCTGACAAAACAATGGTTGCATCAACTTATAATCTTGGGCGGCTTGCATTCGAAATGAAACGGTATGACGAAGCCGCCGCCTATTTTGAAGAAATCTTAAAAATTGATCCTGATAATATTCTTGCGCTGAAAGCCGCTTCTTATTCCAGAATTAAAACAGGCGATTTAATAATTGCAGATAATCACTACACAAGGCTTTTAAAGCTTATTCCTGAAAGCGCTGATGACGGATACAATCACGCGCTTGTGTTATATGCAATGGGACAGTACAGCGGGGCGGAATCTATTTTAGAAAGATATCCCTTCTCTCTTTTGGAAAACCGTGATTCAATGCTGCTTTACGCCCGCAGCCAGAAAGCGCAGAACAAGATCGAGGCTGTTAACAGTTACGCCTCTTTATTAAACCTTTCTTCCGATCCTTTAGCGCGTTTTGAATACGCTCAGGTTCTTGAATATCATGAGATTTACGCAAGAGCTATCGAAGAATACAGACAATCGCATTCGGAGACTCAGGCTTCCGCTGTCAATCCAAGCAGAAGCGAAATCCGCTTCGCAATTTCAAGGGCCCTTTTAATCGCGGACAGCGAAAGTCATAACGGGATCACGGAACTTGAAAATGCCGTTAATGAAGGTTTTAACGATATTGATTCTATAGGGAGTTTATTACAAATAAACAATATCAGCGCGGAAAACTCAAACAGCATACGCATAATAATTAATGACCTGCTTCATTCTGATAATTCCGGATAATCTAAAACATAAGCTGAAGCGATACGCCAAGCAGAGCGTCAAAAGTAAAAGTTTTATTCTTGTCACGCTGTGATGCTTCGTTTATTCTTAGTTTAATAAAAGATGACAGGTTTAAACGCCCTAAAATTCTGATGATTTCTTCGTGGCCTGCTGTTATGCTAAAGCGAAAAGATTCACCTGTCCCGTTAAAACCTAACTCAAGGGTTTCCCTTCTTAACTGGCTATAATCGCCTGAAAATACCGATGACAAATAATGCCATGAATTTTCCGCTGAACTTTCTCTTCTTAAAGGCGACGTTGCCCAGTCATAAATAACGCTTAAAAGGTTTTTTTCCGTCGGAACCTCCCAGAGCGCGGTAAAATTTTCCGACCAGTTCCCGTTTGATCTATAGGTAAATAAATTTGTAAACTCAAGCGTACCGCCTGTGAATCCTCTGAATCCCGCGCTGAACCTTGATTGAATCCCCCAGTTTACATTCTCGTTATGCGCAATATTAACGCCTGCCTCAATTGAATGGGAAAAATCATCGGTCATATAAAAATTAAATAAAGGCCGATATCCCATTGCGCCAAACATGTTAATTGCCGAAAATACAAGGTTTCCCGCAAGATTAAGAGAATCGGTTCCTGTATCCATTTTCTTTTCAAGAACTCTTTCAATCCTGAATGTCATTCTTGAAGGAATATAAAGCGCGCTTAAATCGTATAAAGGAGGAAGAAAGATTCTTGCGCTGAAATGATCGGTAAATCCTGTAAAATTAAGTGAATCCGCTTTTGAAGAACCTGATGTAATTAATTCCATTTCATTTCTTAATTCCGCGGCAAAAAGCGAATATACAGGAAAATATTTCCAGAAAGAAAACCAGTCTTGCGTGTTTTCAAAAAATATTTTACCGTCATCAAGCGCATCAGTATCTGTATAGGAAAAATATTCATTCCTCGAAAAACTTCTTCCTATTCTGAAATTTAAATTTGTTCTTTCAAATAAAACCGGAATGTCAAGGAAAGACGAGACATTTGACTGGAGAACATTGCTTGAATTTGTAAATGATGTGCCGCTGTCAATTGATAGAACAGCTCCTACAGGCTGAGTTCTCTGCGTTACGATAATCTGCGATTGTGTTCTTCTTGAATCTGCGCCGCCGCCAAAATCAGGAACTAAAGGCTGCCATGTTTTCAGCCAAAGCTCGCCGTAATTTTCTGTCGTTTTAACGAGATCATCTTTCCTTAACCACACAGCTTCCGTATTTAGCGTAAATGCGGGGATATAAATATTTTCCGGATTTAATCCAAAGTTAAATTTCCATCTTTGCCTTAACCTTGATAAACTATAATTTACATCTGCTTCAACCCCCGCGGAGAAAATTGACCGGAAAGATAAATTAATTCTGTGATGCGCACTATCAGCGAATGGAGACGCGGAAAACGATTCCCTTAAAAAGAAAAGCCAGATATTCCTTGATATGTCATGTCCTGCGCTCCATATAAACGCGTCGCTTGCGGCAGTAAACGAAAAATCTCCTTTAATATCAGCGTTGAATAAGGAAAACCCGATTCCCATTCTGCCGATAACCGCGCTTGCCGCATTAGCGCCTTCAAAAGCCGGAATACTGGTTTCAGATTCCAGCGCGGCGGAAATATTAAAATCAGCTAACACAGGAATTTCCGCAATAGAAAGCAATGTTCCGCCTCTTATATAATTAACGCCGGCTCCTGCGTTTATTCTGTATATATAATTAGCGTCTTGCAGAATTATTTCATCAATAAAAATTGAATAACCAGAAGGCAATGTTCCCTGCTCAGGCGAAATTAAAATCGCAATATAATCGTATCTCCTTGTATTGCTGTCTGAGTATCCTGAATGCGGCATGTAGCTATATTTTGCATCTGTTATTATGCCGTCTATTAAAACGTTCGGTTCATTTCCCTGATAGCGGATAGTAATTTTATGCCACTTGTTTTCTGTTAAAGCGTCTATCGGTATATCAGCCTTAAGCCGGGGATTGGAAATATTTTCAGGCCCTGAGGCAATAATAAAACTTAAAGTTTTAACTGATGAATTTTTTTCATTTATCTTAACAAAAAATGATAATTCATTATAATCCTGTAAAGGAAGCTCCGCAATTCTTGCGTCAACACCGGCGCTGCTTCCTGGTTCCATGTCATTCCATTCTATTTTTAAAATTCTTTGTGTGTTATTAACAGAATGAAATTTATTAATTATATCAGGAAATGAATTTTTTAATGAATTATTTACATCTATTGTTTCAACAGCGCTGACTTTATCATTGTTTCCCGTAACAATATTATCTTTAACTGTTACCGCTTTGAACGACGCTCCGCGAAAAACCGGAGGAGCTGTAATTACGCGCCCTGATACCGCGGAATTTCCGCTGTATGCCGCTATTACGCGAAAATATTTTGCGTCTCCAAGTTTAACTCTGTCTTTATCATCTAATTGAAAACGCGCAAGATATATATCATCCTCATAAATCAAACGGCCGTTATCAAGATTTCCCGAGTTTCCGGGATAAATAATTTTTTCCCATATAAGATCAGGGTTTTCTTTAAATGGCATGTTTCTGCCTGAAAGCGAACCTATTTGTATAATCAATACAAATTCAGGCGGAGGATTTCCGGTAAAGCTGTCTAGCCTGAAAAGAATATCTATCTCTCTGGCTCCATTAATAAAATTTGATTCATGAATTATAGGAACCTGAAACCCTGTCCATGTTTTATTATTATTTAAAGTAAATTCCGCCGCTAAAACCTGAGTTTTTAATTTAGAATCTCTTGCGGCATAAGGCATATCTTTAAATCCAGAAATTACAGGAGGCTTTTCATTAATATCTAAAAGAGTGGTTCCGAAGAAGCCTGTATTATAGTAATTTCTGTAAATTAAATCTGCGCGATCGGCTAATAATAAATCCGGCACAATAATAGATTCAGGCGGATTAGAAATAAAAGAAGATTCAGGCGGCAATGCAAGTACAATTTCGTTTCCTTCCATTCCTGCCGCGCGGTAAAGCCCCGTAGTATCGGTATTAAGAAAATTAAAACCGGCTGTAACATACGCGTTCAAATAATCAAAATTCCAAAGCGCCTTCGCGCTGATACCGGCGGATCCCATGCTTGAATAATCAGCTTCAGTATAAGAATCATCCGTTATATTCCATCTGCCTCCTGCGGCAGACTCGACAAAAAATGTTTTTGCGCTGTTTTCATAAAATAAACCAAAGCCAGCGGCAAGGCTGCCGAAAGCAGTCCCTTCATTTCTTGTTAAATATGTTATGCGAATTAATTCGTTTTCTGATATTGAACCGCTTATGGATACCTCCCCTGTCGAAGAGCTGTAATTAAAACCTGTGTGCTGAATGCCGTTACGCCAAACCTGTACAGAGCCGGGGATCACGTCTTTACCTATATAAAAACCGCCTGCGCTCGAATAACTTGTAAAACGAAGCGTTATATCGCCTGTAAAAACGCCTGAAGGAGGCAGATAGATGCCTGAATACTCCTTTGCTAATGGCCATAAACCTGCAGGCTCTCTCCACTTTGAACTTCCTGTTTGAAAAAGTTCATATACGGATTTTAGGCTGCTGTTACCGGAAAATAAAATATTTCCATTACCCTGAAACTGCTCGGATGAAAAAAATGAATAAAACGGATTATCAAGACGAACTAACTCATAACCGGAAAGCGCTGTTCCCGTTGACAATGCAATTAAATAAGCGTCCTGAGATTCCGTGTTTTGAAATGCCGGACTGCCTGAGGGCGCTTCGTACCGGCTGCGTCTTTCAAAGGGAGAGAAAGTACCCGGCTCATAAATTACCAAGGCTGTTATGCCGCCGATTACCGTTTCTCCCGGTCTTGCGTTAGAGCCTGAAGTCCCGCCGCACTGAAGATAATCCTCAAGTTTTATTTTAACGCGTGAATCATCAAACCATTTTTGCACTGTTAAAAGAAATCCGCCTTCAGACCCGTCATACTGCCCCATTGATGACCGCCAAGGTTCCGCGCTTCCGTTAGCTGAATAAGAAACCGCGACCATCCCCTGAGGTTTTACGCCAAGTTCTAAAATTCCATGCGCACCTGATACAGCGTGCTCGCTTGCAGCTAACATCCGCCATCTCCGTTTTTCTTCGTCATAAATATCGCCGCGTTCATCCTCGATATAAACAATTACGCCGCCTTCGATATTTTCATCAGGAAGGACAAATGATACCGCACGAAGCATGTTCTGCGGCTGTACATCATTGTAAATTCTTTCCCTTCCTCCGATAAAAGTCCTCTCCTCCCTTGATGCTGTGTCATAACGCACAAGAGCGTGGAAAGTAAGATTATCCGTTCCAAAACGGCTGTATATTCCAAATGATGATATTGAGTCGCCCCCAAGGTCCATATAGGGAAATGCAGGGAAATCTAAACCTGTATTGCCGAATCCTGCATATTGTAAAAATTCTCCGGGAGATCCCTGATATCCTGCGCGGTATGTATTTAAAGAAGGAGTGTTAAAACCGGAGTTATCAAGAAAATTCGCTTCGACAAACCATCTATCGTTAATCCACAAAGAAAGGCCAAGGTCTGCTTCCTGTTTGAAAAAAGGCGGTGTTTCAGGAGACGCGTAACTGGTTCCGGCAGGAGAAACCGAAAATCCAAAATTACCTAGTAAATCAATTTTCCATGAGCCTGTTAAAAAAAGCGATACATTAGCGTCTCCAAGCGTAAGGCTTAAAAGCTCCCTTGGCGCTTCATTTAAAATTCTCAGGCGAAGTTCCTCTATATCAAGTTCGGTATAATCATCATCAGAATCTTCGTTTTCTTTATAAATGTCATTTGAATCATTGATCTCAATTTCGCTCTCTTCGTCCTTTAAAATCTCCTGCGGAGCTTCCTGTGAAAATCCGGCGGCGGAAATAAAAATAAATAAAAAAAGAAAAATACTAAAAAAAGAGGCGCGGAAATTTTTAATGTTTTTATAGACTCTTGGGAAAATTGTCATTTTATGTTATATTATCGTCATTCACATGATTGTTTCAATGATGCAGATAATTTTTGAGATTCCCGATGCCGGCAGTATAAAAGAAAAAAGACGGGTTATAAAGTCAATTATACAGAAAATGCGCCAGAAGTTCTGCTTAAGCGCGGCTGAGGTTGATCTTCAGGATTCGCTTTGTTTCTGCCAGATTGGAGCGGCTTTGGTTTCCAATTCGCATATCCACGGAGAAGCTGTTTTACAAAAGGCGTTTAACATGATAGAAAAAGAAAACCCTGTCCGCATACAGGATATGAAGATTCACTCGGAGGAATTTTAATGACTAAAAATAATTTATACCGGATGGCAATGCTGCCTGTATTAATATTTTTATTTAACTCATGCCTTGGCTTATCTTTGGATATTCAAATGAACCGGAACGGTTCAGGAAGAGTTACAATGGAATACCGTATCTCCAATCTGCTGAACAGCATCGGCGCTTTAGACGGCAATGAATCGTCAGCTGTAATCCCTGTTTCACGAGACGACTGGGAAAGATCGATAGAAAATATTCCCGGCGTAAAACTAGTTTCATTTTCAAAAAGAGTAAATGCCCTTGATAACACAGTAAACGCCGTTTTTGATTATCCTGACCCGCAAAGCCTTGCGCTTCTTTTGGACTCAACAGGAAAGTCGGTATCGATTTCACAGACAGGGCAAAGCGGCGTTCTGAACATGATTTTATATGACGAGCCTTCATCGAATTATGATGAGAATTTACTGGCTCTTATGCGATCTTTTTTTAATGAATATAATATTACCATAAACTTCAGCGCACAGACTAATTCAACGCTGACTGTAACAAACGGAAAAGGAAACGCAGGAAACATTCCCTCTTTTGTTACTGCCGCTCAATCGGGAAGAAGAGTGTCTTTATCAGTCGGAACTATTGATCTTTTGGAAATACCTGACGGGTTAGGCGTAAAAATTGTCTGGTAAAAATTTATTAAACATAAAACAAAATTATTTAAATATCAGATGCCAAGCACTTCCTTAAAATTCATTATTTTCCAGCCGCACTGTGCCGCTTTCTTTTTTAGGATGCGATCCGGATTTACGGCAACAGGATTATTACAGTATTCCAAAAGCGGAATATCGGTATATGAATCGGAATAAAAATAAACATCCGCCTTTTCTACATTGTTTTTTTCCATCCATTCGAGGGCGGCCTGTTTTTTCTTATTTCCGAAAAAACTATAACCGTCAAGATTCCCTGTTGTAATTCCGTCTTTGTACTCAAGTTTTGTAGCAAGCGAACCTTCAATATTAAAAAAATTTTCAAGCGGTTTAATAATAAAATCAAATGATGAAGTCGCGAAAATTACCTTCTCTCCTTTTTGCTTTAACTCATTTATTAAAGACGCGGCTCCTTTATAAATATTGGGCTTAATTTTCTTTTCAAAACAGATTTTGGATAATTTATTTAAATCCTCTTCTTTTAAACCGGAAAGTTTTTTTACTGTATTTTCGATAAAATCAACATTTAAAAACGCGGTTTTATATTTTATCAAATCAATAAAAAGTCCGCTGATTTGCGAGATTCTTATATATTTTTCTTTTAATGCCATGCGCAGAAAGTATTCGGCGCTTGTTTTTCTTACAACTGTAAGATCAACATCAAAAATATGAACATTGGATGACGCTAATGAAGACTTTGTTTCGCTCATAAAAAATCCAGATATTTACATTCATTTTCTGTATTCTGCGCGGCCTTAGCGGCGTCAGAATAAGCGCCCTGCATTTCTTGAGGCAATAAGCGCGCCATCTGTCCCATTACTTCTGTCATAATAATTTCACGTTCGTGTTTTCCCGGAATGCCCTCGCAATTAATTTTAAAAGGACGCCCTGCTCTCATGTTAAAAGGTGTGCGCCTGAAGCGGCGGATATTTTCCCAGATACGTTCTCCGCCGTAATGCACAACAGGCAAAATCGGAACATTCATCTCCATCGCCAAAAGGAGGATTCCGGCTTTTCCCTTTCCAAGCGTGCCGTCTTTACTGCGCGTGCCTTCAGGAGCAACGCACATGTAAAAACCATTGTCTAAGGCTTCGCGCATTTTTTTAAAACTTTCGGAAAAAGCTCTTCCTCTCTGAATCGGAATTGCGCTATAAGTATTAAAAAGAAAAGCCATAAAGGGATTTTTCCATGTTTCCTGTTTTACAAGACCTGTAACAAGCAGCGGATATCCGAACGCGACAAGAACCGGCACTTCAAGAAAGTTTATATGATTAAAAATTATTATCATGGGTTTATTAACAGAAAGCGCTTTTACATATTCGCGGCAATCCATTTTGCAAAGAATACTAATCGCTCCTTTTAAAAAATAGCTGACTAATGTCCTTCTTATACCCATTTTTAGGATTCCATAGGATAGACTAACCTTAAAGCTGCAGGAATTATTTTAAGCTCAAGTTCCTTTCCGTCATAACACACGGTTTCGCCGTCACAATGCGCAGCCATTCCGCCTTCCAGCGCTTTTATATGAACCATTGAGACCTTATGCATGTTAACTCCGTCACATTCTTCCTGTGTCCCCTTTGTATAATGAGAGAATATCTTTATTAACTGGGAGCGTTTCTTTTGATGATGCACGTAACAAATATCCAACAGGCCGTCATTAAGAATTGCATGAGGCCCCATATAAAAACTTCCGCCCATTCTTCTTCCGTTAACAACAGAAACCAATACAGCGGGAAGCGTTACTTCTTTATCATCAAAGCGGATGTTTAATACAGGTGATTTTTCAAAACGTATAAGCATTATAAGAGCGCCGATCATATATGTAATGCCGCTTTTTATTTTAATCTTTGCGGCTTCAAAACCTACCTTGGTGTCAAAACCGATTCCGACACCGTTAATAAAATACCGGCCTTCGGGGAAAAAGCCGCCTTTAACAAAACCGGCGTCAAGGGGTTTAATATTGGCGTTTAAGATTGACCTAAGCGCTTTCTCCGCATCCTCAGGAATCTTCGGAGTCGCCGAAAAATCATTTCCTCTTCCTATCGGAATAATTCCGAAAATCGGAGGAGATGATAAACTCTTTGGAAGAGTTAAAAGACCGTTTACAACCTCGTTACAGGTTCCGTCTCCTCCGGCGGCTACTGTTATATCGTCATTTTTTAAGGGAAGATTTCGGACAATTTCTATTCCGTGTCCGTGTGATTCTGTACAAATAATTTCAAAGTCACGTCCGCTTTCTTTTAAAATTTTTTCGATTAAAGGTTTTTGTTTTAAAGCCTTTCCTTTACCCGCTGTAGGGTTTAATATAACCCAAATTTTTCCAAGTTTAGACATGAGGAAATTATAACATTCTAAATAATTTTTGGCAAATAAAGACTTTAAAAAACTTCAGTCTAATACAAAGCTCAATAGATTTATGGTTTTCTAACCTGATCAAGTTCTATAGCGCATACATTGCAAAAACCGTTTTCGATTGGGGAGTTAAAAAGCACGATATTTCCGCTTCGGTTAAAAGATGGGTGCGGATGCTCTGCGCCGGTTTTAGGTTCTGCAAGATTTGCCAGGACTTCCTCTTTACCGGTTTCCGCGTTAATAAGCATTATTTGATTTTTCCAGCCCATATAAACGCCTGTTATCCTGTCCGCCGCGATCCACTTCCCTGCTCTGTCGGGAGCGCAATGAAGGTACTGTGTGGATTCCGCCATCACCTTAAAATTATGGCCGTCCCTTGTTCCCCGCATTATATGGTTCGGGTATCTCATAAAGTAAAGATAATCGCCTGTATATGTCCAGACTTCATGGGTTATCCAGTCGCCTTCTTTTTCAACATAATAAGGGCGGACAGTGCGCGTAGGATAGTCAAACATCCATATCCTCTGAAGCGCGTCTCCTGTGGTTTCGTGAATATACATGACAGATTCATCATCACCGGGGCATGCCTGACAGTGACCCAGAATATGATCGTCTTTCCAGACAACCTCTCCTTCGCCTTTTTTGGGATCGAGTACAACAAGCGCGTAGATTTTATTCGCAAGCTGATACGAGCTCCAGATAAGTCCTGATTTTGACGTGGAGAAATGTCCTGTGCATCTTCCCGGAGGAAGCGTTCCCACTTGTGTTAGTTTTCCTGTCAATGTCTCAAATTTATATACGCTGTCATCTTTACGGACATATGTAATATCATGCTGATAATCCATTCCAAGATGTTTATATTCATCGCTTAAAACTTTTTCCTGATTACCTGTAGCGTATTCAACCCGGTAAACTCCGCTTACGCCGTCTTGGACGCGGACATAAAAAAAATATTTATCATCTGAGGTAAAGCTTTCTGTAGTAAAATAAAATTTACTGGACCGCTCCTCGCTTTTTGTAAATTGTTTTATTGTATATCCGGTTTGCTGATCTTTATATTCGAATAATTCGTTCATGATTTCTCTTTAAAAAAATTCCTTGGTATAAATAAATATACCAAGGATATAGTAATTTTTTATCTTCTGGATGCGTTATATGCGACTTGAAGCTCATCCAAAGCTTTTTGTCCGTCTTCCGCGTACCAGCGTGCTTTTTCCCTGTTCCATCCTGCTTGATCGATATTACCCATTATAAACTGGATAACAGCGTCGTCAATTATCTGGTTCAAGGTTGATTGTCTTGATGTCCATGTAGGCGACATAAGCGCGATTGGAGTAACAGGATTAACAACAGCGTAAGGCTGAATCTGATCGTAAACCGCCATATGCTTTCTTTGATACGCGTTAGGAGCAAGCACGGCGCCGCCTTCTGTTAACATTCTGAATTGATTTAAGCCTTCAACAACATTATGGCCGCCAGTAATCTGCGCAGCCGGGACAGCTGTAACAGATCCGTCAGCGTTCCTTGTAAAGTTAACATTTTCAGCTCCCCAGTTAAGAATTGTAATTCCCTGCGGGCTGTTAAGTTTATCCATAAAGTCAAGGTGATAGTGAAGGTCTTGTAATGTTCTTGCTCCCACTGTAGAAATTGCGACATAACCCTGGTGTCCGTCATTCTGCGGGAAGACAAATGTCTGGTTTCTTGAGTTAGAGATAAGACCTAAAACACCGATAAATCTGCCTGCGTCATGATCAGCCTGAGTCATAAGACCATTGTCTCTTAAGCGGTTTGCGCTTCTGTTTGCTTCATCGGCGACGTCAATGTGGAAACCTGCCTGGCCTCTTCCAAACGCTAAAGCCCAGTCGCCCGTTGTGGTGGCTGCAAAGTCGCGGTTAATAAGGCCTTCGTCATAAAGTCTCTTGCTGTATACCATTGCCTGATAGAATTCATCCCATTCAAACCAAGGGGTAAGTCTTCCGCTTCTGACGCCGAATCTGTTCGGAGCGCCGTGCCATACAGCGATGTTGTGGAACGGACCCATGTGGAATCCTGTCCAGTTCATGCCGAATGTATCTTGTCTGCCGTTTCCGTCAGGATCGTTTAAAGTAAAAGCGCGCAGAACATTGTAGAGTTCGTCGAGGTTTCTCGGCGGCTGCATTCCAAGGCGCTGAAGCCAGTCTTCGCGGTAGATAGCACCTGATCTTGGGAAGTCACGGGCTCTGTAAATACCGAAGTTACGTCCTTCGATGGAAATGTTGCTCATAACGCTTTTATCGGCTTTGGCGAGATTGGGATACAAGTCATAAATTTCCGTGATATCCCAGAAAGCTCCCCACTGAGCCGCCTGAACGATAGGCATTGTGTTACCGGTTATTGTTACAAGACCCGGAAGATTCCTTGACGCCAAGCGGGTATTCATCATTTCGTTGTAATTGGCGTTAAGTACGTACTCAAGTCTTATTCTATAACCTGTAAGCTGTTCCAGCGCGCGGATAGCCGGATGATCGGATGCAATCAAGTCGCCTGAATGTGATATTGTCAGAACTGTGATTGTGTAATCGGCCGGAGCGCGCGGGAATGACGAGGGGTTGAAATTTGCGCGCGATACCCTCCATGATGCCGCTGATGTCTGTGTCTGCGATTGATTTCCGCTTGCAAACAGACTTCCAACTGTAATTAGCAGCATTAAAAATAAGCATACTAATCTTGTCCATTTCTTCATTCTTATTCCTCCAAAAAATTAAAATACTTCAAGGTCTGCAAACTGCATACCGTTGAATACGTTTAAATTATCCCTTGATGGCTCCAATCAAAACGCCTTTTGTAAAGTGTTTTTGTAAAAAGGGATATACACATAAAATAGGAACTGTTGCAAATACAATTACCGCGTTTCTGATACTTTCAGTCGGCGGAAGTACAAGACTCGGATCGAAGTTTGCGTCGTCAATACGCCCGGAAGCCAGCATTACAATATTGCGAAGTATAAGCTGCAAAGGCCATTTTTCCGGCATACTTGGTATATATAACAGCGCAGGACGAAACGCATTCCAGTATCCAACCGCGTAAAAAAGCGAGAAAGTCGCAATTACAGCCGTAGATATAGGGAGAACTATTCTGATAAAAACCACTATATCTGATGCTCCGTCTATTTTTGCCGATTCCTCAAGCTCCAAAGGAAGCGCTTGAAAAAAATTTTTAACAACGATTAAGCTCCATGTGCCAATCGCTCCCGGAAGTATTAAAGCCCAGTATGAGTTTAAAAGCCCGAGATTAACAATATTTAAAAAACCGGGGATCATGCCGCCTGAAAACACTAAAGTAAAAGTCACCATCATAAGAAGCGGATTACGCCCCACAAGATATTTTTTTGCTAAAGGATAAGCGAAGGTAAGAGTAAAAAACATAGAAACAACTGTCCCAACAACCGTCGTCCACACCGATACCCACATAGCGCGCGGAAGCGTCCTTGACGATAAAATATATTTATAACTTTCAATTTGATATGACCGCGGTATAAGCATAAATGGACGCTGCGCCAGTTCCGCCTGAGTAGCGAATGAGGTAGCGATAATCCAGACAAAAGGTATGATAGTTAAAGCGGCATATGTAATCAGAAAAATAACATTAAAAACATCAAAGATTCTTGATCCTGCTGTATCGTTTCTTACCATATCAACCTGCCTAAAAAATGCCTGATTCACCGGCTTTCTTCGCAAGCCAGTTTGAACCCATAATCAGAATTATACCAATGACCGATTTAAACAGTCCGATTGCCGTCGTATAACTTAAAAAACCTCCGATAATGCCTTCGCGGTATGTATAAGTATCAAGAACATCAGACACAAAGCGGTTGCCTGCGTTACTCTGGATATAAATCTGATCAAATCCGTTATCAAGAACATTCCCCATTTGCAGAATTAATAAAATTACGATTGTGCTTCGAATCGCGGGAAGAGTGATATGCCAAACCTGCTGAAGCCTCGTCGCTCCGTCAACAATGGCCGCTTCATACTGTTCTACATCTACGCCTGATAAAGCGGCAAGGAATACGATTGTCCCCCAGCCTGATTCCTTCCAGATTGTCTGCACAATAATAATTGTCCTAAAACTGTTTGTTGATGTTAAAAACGGGTATGTATCAGATGCGCCCATAGCGATTAGAAGACTGTTTATCGGTCCTGACGAGCTTAACAGCATAAAAGAAATACTTGCGACAATTACCCATGAAATAAAATGCGGTACATAAACTAATGTCTGAATTGTCCTTTTAAAAATTTTTGATCTAAGTTCGTTAAGGAAAAGAGCCAGAATGATAGGAGCAGGAAACGCGAAAATAATCGCGTAAAAAGATAAAAGCAGGGTATTTATCATCAACTGCGCAAAGTTAGACGCTTTGAAAAATTTTGTAAACTGCGCAAAACCTACCCACGGACTGTTAGCAAAACCCGCATACGGGTTAAATTCCTGAAATGAAAGAAGAATTCCCCACATTGGAAGATATCTGAAGAAGAAAAAGTACAAAATACCTGGAATACACATAATGTAAAGCCAGTAATGTTTGCGCATTGATCTCAGATTCCTGATTAATTTACCCTGCGGTTTCGGGTAAGCATTGACCGAAATGGCTTGATCTGACATATCCATCCCCCAATATGATCCTCGCATGAGGCACGCTAATTATGAAAGATGTTATCATAACAAACATATTGATGCAATATCATTAACGATTTTCCTGTAATAATTATTAATAAATGTTATATTAGATAAATGAATAATTTTTTATTATCGCCGATTATCAGCAATGGAATGGTTATACAAAGAGAAATGCCTTTCCCTGTATGGACTTCAGAAAAGGTAACTGTATCTTTTTTAAATAAAATGTATGAATCTAAAGAAAAATCCGGCAAGTGGCTTACAATCCTTGAACCTCAAGCCGCAGGCGGTCCGTATATAATGGAGTTATCCTGTGAAACCGGCTCTGTCTGCATAAACGACATTTTTATAGGCGATGTCTGGCTTTGCGGAGGCCAGAGTAACATGGAAATGATGATGCAGCGCTTAGCGGACGATTACAGCGAAGAATGGGAAATGATTATCAAAAATGATGAATTAGCCAAAAATTATAAAGACAAGAAAAACCTAAATACCTCACCTTCTTCAATAATAATCAGGCAGTTTAAAGTTCCTCAGGAATATGATTTTTCATCCGAACATGATGATTTATCTGGCGGCGGCTGGTTATCCGCAGCTCCTTTTACATTGCATGAATTTTCAGGGACTGCGTGGTTTTTCGCAAGAAACATGTACGAGAAATACGGAATTCCAATCGGGTTAATTAACACTGCATGGGGAGGCACTCCTTTAGAATCATGGATGAGTATTGACGCGTTAAAAGATTATCCTAAAAAAATTTCAAACGGAAAACAATACGCGAATTTAGAAAAACGCAAAGAGATCGCGGATAATGCACAGAAGGCGGTTAATGAATGGGAAACGCGCTTAAAAAACGAAGACGCAGGATTAAAAGAACAATGGCATAATTTAAAAACAAATATTTCATCATGGAAAGATATAGAACTGCCGTGTAATTTTTCAAGCGCAGGTCTAAAAGATTTTTGCGGCGTAATCTGGCTGTCAAAAGATTTTGATATAAAATCTGATTTTTCACAGGACGATGTTAAGGTTTGGCTTGGAACGATAGTTGACGCGGATACAGTTTTCATTAACGGCATTGAAATCGGAAATACAACATACCGTTATCCGCCAAGAAAATATGTTCCAAAAGATATTATTAAAAAAGGAAAAAACCGTATTGTAATAAGAGTTACCTGTAATAACGGAGACGGCGGCATAACAAGCGGAAAGCCGTTCCGTATTTTTACAGATAACGAAATTATCGAGTTATCAGGGATGTGGAAATATAAAGTCGCAGCGACGTCTTCAGTGCGCCCTCCTGAATTTTACTTTCAGCGTCAGCCGATGGGTAACTTTAACTCGATGATTGCTCCAGTCTTAAAATATCCGTTAAAGGGAGTGTTATGGTATCAAGGTGAATCAAATGATTCGTATCCGTATGATTATGAGGCGCTTTTCCCCCTAATGATTAATGACTGGAGAAAGAAATACAGTGAAAATATCGCTTTATACCGCTGTAAAGAGCGGTTTTTTGTTAACCAGAATGATAGTTCGGTTAACAAAACAGCGGATGAACTTGCGTTCTTCTTTGTACAGCTGCCAATCTGGAAGGAGCCGGCGGATAATAATTTAAATTCTTCATGGGCGGTAATCCGTGACGCGCAAATGAAAGCGCTTTCCCTGCCTTTAACGGGAATGGCCTGCGCCTTGGAACTTGGCGAATGGAACGACCTGCATCCGATAAATAAAAAAGACATAGGATACCGTCTTTTCCTGGCCGCGGAAAAGGTATTAGCCAATGCTGACAATACTTCACCGGGGCCGATTTTAAAAAATATAAGACATGAGGAGTTAAAAAATAAAGATGAAAATAAAATCTACCTTGTTTTTGATAACTGCGGCAGCGGTTTATGTATCCTTAATGAACCGCATGAAGTCCATATAATCGCCAATCCGTTTTTACGTACGCTTGAAATTGATGAACCTCTTGAAAATGAAAATAACGATTTAACAGCTTATGTCGGCGTAATAACAGATAAAGATTCCTCTCCTGTAAGGCTGCCGATTTCAATTATCTCGAAGGATACCATCTGCCTGGATTTATCCACAGTAAAAAATCCAAAAACGATTTTATACGCATGGGCTGATAACCCGCGTGACAGGCAGCTTTTTAACAGCGAAGGACTCCCTATGATACCTTTTAAAGTTGATTTAAATTAAAAGAACAAGGAAGGAAAAAATATGTTTGATCCGTCAAAAATTAAAAATGAAATTATTAATTGGATACGCGATTATTTTGAAAAAAACGGAAAGGATTGTAACGCGGTAGTCGGAATATCAGGCGGAAAAGATTCTTCTGTTGTCGCGGCTCTTTGCGTTCAGGCTCTCGGCGCAAGAAGGGTAATAGGCGTTTTGATGCCGCAGGGGGAACAGCACGATATCGCTTATTCAAAAGAGCTTGTCGAGCTTTTAGGAATAAGACATAAAATCATTAATATTAAAGATACTGTCAGTACATTATTATCGGAAATTGAAAAAACCGGAATGACAGCTAACAGACAGGCTGTTATTAACACTCCTGCAAGGATTAGAATGACAGTTCTTTACGCGGTATCCGCGATAGAAAACGGCAGAGTCGCTAATACCTGCAATTTAAGCGAAGACTGGATAGGTTACTCGACAAAATACGGCGACAGCGCAGGCGACTTCAGCCCGCTTTCGAGCCTTACTGTTGCCGAAGTAAAATTAATCGGAAAAGAACTTAATCTTCCGCAAAAATTTATTAATAAAATTCCCGAAGACGGACTTTCCGGTTTAAGCGATGAAGAAAATTTAGGATTTACTTATAATGCGCTTGACAAATATATCCGCGAAGGAATTTGCGAAGACACTGCTGTAAAAGAAAAAATTGACAGGCTTTATCAATTAAATAAACATAAACTTGAACTAATCCCTGCGTATCAGCTTAAATATGATTAAAATAAATATTTTTATTTATATGCGGTCATAATAAATTTTTTATAAAGTTTTTCGCGCAGGGGTTTACACTTATAGTCACTTTCATGTTATAATCATATCATGGAATCAATTATCCTGGCGTCCGGCTCGTTACAGCGGCAGGGGTTTTTTAAAATGCTTGGACTTCCTTTCAGCTCGGCATCTGCAAGTATTGACGAAAGTCTTTGCACCCATACAGATCCGATTTTGCTTACGCGCGAATTATCAAAATTAAAAGTAGAAAGCCTGTTAGGTAAAATGAAGCAAAAACCGCTGTGGATTTTCGGCGCTGATACTGTCATCGCGACAAATGAAAAAATTATCGGAAAACCTAAAGACCGCGAAGACGCCGCAGGAATTTTAAGAGAGCTTTCCGGAAAACAGCATAATGTATATACATCGATGGCTCTTTATAATATGCGAAAAGATAAAATGGATATAAGGACATGTTCTTCTGTCGTATATTTTGCCGCTCTCACGGATGCTGATATAGACTGGTATCTTGATACAAACGAATGGCAGGGCGCAGCCGGGGCTTATCGTATGCAGGGAATCGCAGGCTGTTTTGTTACGAAAATCGAAGGCAGTCCAAGCACTATTGTAGGCTTGCCATTAAATGAATTTTATGCTATGTTAAAAGATAACAGCTACCCATTCAGCGCTTGAGCGTCAGGGCGGCTGATTTTCCGTGGAATATTTATTTCTTATCGTGAATGCGATCAAAGCCGATTTAAGATTTTAAAGAAATTTTATTCAATATTCTTTAATGCGCCTATTTGACTTTTACGGTGATAAAAATATTCCAGCGAGATATAATGACGGGGGGTTTACCCATGCTCGGGAAACCCGTGTTAGGAGGAAACTTTGGCTGTAGTAACAATGAAAAACCTTCTGGAATCAGGAGTACATTTCGGCCATCAGGTGAAACGCTGGGATCCGCGCATGAAGAAATATATCTTCGCGGAGAGGAACGGCATTCACATCATCGATCTGCAAAAGACAATCCAGTCGATTAAAGACGCGTACGAAGCGGTGCGTAAAACCGTAGCCGCCGGCAAGACTGTCCTTTTTGTAGGAACTAAAAAACAGGCGCAGCAGGCTGTACAAAAAGAAGCCGAACGCTGCGGCATGTTCTATGTTAACAACCGCTGGCTTGGCGGTATGCTTACCAACTTTGTGACAATCAAAAAATCACTTCTGCGTTTAAAGAAACTCGAAAAAATGGAAGTTGACGGAACTTTCGAAAATCTCACAAAAAAAGAAATTTCAGGCCTCGGAAAAGAGCGCATAAAATTACAGAAAAATCTTGGCGGCATCAAAGAAATGAAAGATCTTCCCGGCATTCTGTTTGTGATTGACACACGCAAGGAAGCAATCGCGGTCGCCGAAGCGCAGAGACAGGGCATTCCAATTGTCGCGGTTGTAGATACAAACTGCAATCCCGAAGGCATCAACTACCCTATCCCCGGAAACGACGACGCAATCAGAGCGATTACACTTTTCACTCAGATCATCGCAAACGCCGTAATAGAAGCTGATAACGAAGTAGGGTTAAAAATTATCGAAACCCTCGGCGATGAAGATGAAGATATGGAAGGTCTTTTAAACGACGCGTCAATAAAAGAGGAAGACAGGGAAATCGATATCGAAAAATACACGACAGAAGAAGCGTACAGAGCCGCGAAAGCCGATGAAGAGGTTGACGACGATGACGAACACGGCTCGCAGATTCAAGTTGATGTCGATAAAGTTTACAAAGACGAATAGGATTCATGTTTGTCATCCTGCGGTTTTAATCAAATTTAAAGCCGTGAATTTAGATTAATGATATAAGGAGTAAAAATATGGCAGAAATTACAGCTGCTGAAGTAAAAAAACTTCGCGAAAAAACCGGAGCCGGAATGATGGAGTGTAAAAACGCCCTTGTTACAACTGAAGGTGATTTCGCGAAAGCGGAAAAAATTCTAAAGGAAAAAGGTCTTGCCGCTTTGGAAAAAAGAGCCGGAAGAGCGACCGACAACGGTAAGATTTTTGTCAAAAAAAATGATTGTTCCTGCGATTCATGCGCATCCTGCGCGGTGCTTGTGGAACTAAACGCGGAAACCGACTTTGTAGCAAGGAACCCGGATTTCATCGCGTTAGGTGAAACTATCGCCGCAAAAGCTCTTGAAAACCATTTGAGTTCGCCTACTGACGAGCTTAACAGCTTAGTGCAGGATCTTGCGACAAAAATCCGCGAAAACATGGGATTAAAAAGGCTTGCATTAATTAAAGCGTCATCTAATGAATATCTTACCCAGTACATTCACGGAGACGGAGCTATAGGCGTTGTTGTCAAATGCGAATCGGATAAACCGGAAATATTTAAAAACGAAGAAGTCAAATCGTTTATATTCTCGCTTGCTCTGCATATTGCGGCATTTAATCCTCAGGCGATTGACAGAAGCAGGATTGACAAAGAATGGCTTAAAGAACAGGAAGGCATTTTTAAAGTTCAAATGGAAAAAGACGATAAGCTCAAAGGAAAACCTGAAAATGTTCTTTCCGGAATCCTTCAGGGTAAGGTTAATAAATTCTTAAGCGATATCTGCATGTTGGAACAGGGTTATGTAAAAGACGAAAAACTGACAGTAGCCAAAGCCATCGAAGAATGCGCGAAAAAAGCGGGCGCAAAACTCACAGTAAACGATTATATTTATTACAAGGTCGGCGCTGAATGATTGATGATGTAATATTATCAAACGATGACAGAATGGGGAAAACAGTTGCAAACCTTAAAGAAGGGTTTGCGACTCTCAGAACAGGGCGCGCTTCGGCAAGCCTGTTCGATAAAATTCGGCTTGACGCATACGGAGAAAAAACGCCTTTAAACCAGGTTGCGAATATTTCCGTTCCGGAAGCCCGCCTTATTGTTATTCAGCCGTGGGATAAAAATCTGATAACGGAAATTGAAAAAGCGATTCGATCGTCTGAATTATCTTTAAATCCTTCGAACGACGGAAAAGTTATCCGCATTTCGATTCCGCCGCTTACAGAGCAAAGGCGCAAAGACCTTGTTAAACTTGCAAAAGGACAGGCTGAACAATCAAGGGTTGCGGTGCGTAATATCCGCCGTGACGGAAATGAAGAGCTTAAAAAACTTTTAAAAGACTCTAAGATAACGCAGGACGATGAATCAAAAGGAGCTGATGAACTTCAGAAATTAACCGACAGTTTCATAGTCCAAATTAATAAAGTTCTGGAAGAAAAAGAAAAAGAAATAATGGAAGTGTAATGCTCATTGCGACACACACTGTAAAAACAACTCAGGCGCAAATTAATGAGGATGGTCTGCCTGTTCACATCGGAATCATCATGGATGGAAACGGCAGGTGGGCGCAGGGAAGAGGTCTTGCAAGAACACAGGGGCATCTTGAAGGCTTAAAAACCGCAAAAAAAATCGTAAAAGCGGCAAGTGATTTAGGCGTAAAATATTTGACATTATACGCGTTTTCCACAGAAAACTGGACGCGGGCTAAAGAAGAAGTCGGATTTATCATGGCTCTTGTTAAACAATACCTTCACGCGGAACTTGATTTTTCTAAACAGAATCAATTGCGCACGCGCTTCACAGGGGATCTAAACGGCCTTCCTCCCGATATTCAAAAAGAAATCATCGATTCAATCACAGAAACCGCCGGTTTTAAGGGCATGCAGGTAATTCTTGCGATTAATTACGGGGGCAGGGACGAAATTGTAAGAGCAGTTAAAAAACTTTATACACAAAAACCTGATAAATCATTGGATGAATTAAATGAAAATGATATTGCGGCTTTTCTTGATAATCCTGATATTCCTGATCCCGATTTAATAATAAGAAGCGCAGGCGACTTGCGCATAAGCAATTTCCTTTTATGGGAAAGCGCCTATTCGGAATTATATATTTCTGATAAACTATGGCCAGATTGGGATAAAACGGATTTGATAAACGCAGTTTCTGATTTTCAAAAAAGGGAACGGCGTTTTGGCGGCGTCAGGATTGAAAAAATTTAACGGCGGTTCTTTCGGAGCAAGATGAAAAAAATTATTGAGCGTTTACTGCTTTTTTTTATCGGAATTCCTTTAGTCTTCTCTCTTGTATATTTCCTCCCTTATTATAACCATCTTGCTTTAAATATTGCGGTTATTTTCTTTTCCGGCTTAGGTGCGATTGAACTTTCTTCGATGCTGGAAAAAAAATTAATTCACATCCCAAAACCTGAAAGTTTTATTATCGGAGCGTTAGCGCCGTTAGCTGTAACTCTTGACATCAGTTTTAACATACATCAATGGATTGCTCCTTTGCTTATCATGGCGGGCGCGTTCTGGTCTTTAATATCGAAAGTTTTTTCCCGTAAAACTCAAATAGAAAATATAACAAATCATATTATTGGACGTTTTTCACTTCTTGTTTACCCCGGCTTTTTTATGTCATGGCTGATACTTTTAAGCGGCCGGGAAAATTCCGCGGCGATACTTTTATTTTTATTTATAACATTCGGCAATGATTCTTTTGCGTGGCTGTTTGGAACATTGTTTGGAAAAAATAACCGCGGTATAATAAATGTAAGCCCAAATAAAAGCATCGCGGGTTTTATCGGCGGACTATTAGGTTCTGTTCTTGTCGCAGCCGCTTTAGTGCTGCTCTTTCCGTCACATTTTCCGTTCTTACACGGAACCTCAGCCGCTTCAATGATAATAATTTCCGTTATAACCGGTTTTTGTACAGGAGCCGCGGCTTGCGTAGGCGATTTAACGGAGTCTGCGATAAAAAGAAGCTGCGATTTTAAAGATTCGGGGAATTTTATGCTGGGAAGAGGCGGCGTTCTGGATTCGATTGATTCTATCGCTGTGGCGGCTCCGGTTTTCTTTTTTCTGTATATCAGATTATTCAATGCATGAAAAAACGAATCGCTTTACTCGGCGCTACAGGTTCTATCGGGAAAAGTTCACTTGACATAATCTCACGCGACAAAGAAAGATTCGATGTTGTTCTTCTTAGCGCGCATTCAAACCGCAAAGCTTTGGATATGCTATCAGAACAATTTCCATCGGCTGTCTGCGTGTCAGCCGAAAATAATACAGAAAAACTGCTATCGTCAATTGCTGAAACTAAACCTGATGTAACAATAAACGGCATATCAGGCGCCGCCGGTTTACTGCCTTCTATTGCGGCGATTAACTGCGGGTCTGATTTAGCGCTGGCTAACAAGGAAACTGTTGTAATGGCAGGAAACCTTGTGATAAATCTTGCAAAAGAAAAAAAGGTAAATATAGTTCCTGTTGATTCCGAACACTCGGCGGTTTTTCATTTATTAAAGGCATTCGCGCAGGAAGAAAATGAAAACGCTGTAAACGAGATCATTCTTACCGCTTCAGGGGGGCCTTTCAGGAACTATAATTTAAGAGAATTGGAAAATGCAACAGCGCAGGATGCGCTATCCCATCCTACATGGAACATGGGAACCAAGATTACAATAGATTCGGCTTCTATGGCAAATAAGGGGCTTGAAGTAATTGAGGCTTGTAAATTATTTAATTTTCCGCCTGAAAAAATTAAAGTTGTGATTCATCCTCAAAGCATTGTTCATTCCATGATCAGGCTTTTAAACGGCGTGATTTACGCGCAGCTTTCAAAACCTGATATGCGTCATCCGGTCCATGACGCGCTATACTGGCCTGAGGCCTATCCTCTTAACTTGGATTCACTTGATTTCAATTCTCTTACTCTTGAGTTTTATAAACCTGATTTACAAAAGTTTCCGATGCTGAGCCTCGCATTTGAAGCCGCGAAAAAAGGAAATCTTTATACTTGCGCATATAACGCAGCAAATGAAATCGCGGTAAACGCGTTTCTTGAACAAAAAATTAAATTTACCGATATTCCGCGGATAACTGAACATGTCCTTATGCTGGACTGGAACGGCGATGAAATGAATCTTGATGTTATCCTTAAATCAGATTCAGAAGCAAGGCTTAGAGCAATCTCATATATTAAAAAATTATCAAATTAAATAATATATTTAGATGCACTGTCTTGCTTTATGGTTTATTTTTTTATTATATGTTACGATGAAAAAGGGATTAATATGTCAATTTTACTAAATATTATAATCGGACTATTCGGGCTTGGAATAGTTGTTTTTTTTCATGAGCTTGGGCATTTTCTTGCGGCTCGTTTTGTAAAAATAAATGTAGAAGCTTTTTCCATAGGATGGGGACCTCCCTTCTTAAAAAAGAAAATCGGAGGAGTTGAATACAGACTTGGGGTGTTCCCTGTCGGCGGATACTGTAAAATGCAGGGAGAAACCAACGCATGGGAAAAAACGCCGGAAAAAGATAAGTCAGAAATGAAGGTATACGCGGAAGACGGTTCTTACATGGAGGCAAGTCCCTGGAAACGGATTGTTGTAGCTGCAGGCGGTCCTTTTTTTAATTTTATTCTTGCTATCATTATTTTTGCGTTTATCTGGGGTATCGGTTTTGAAATTTATACAGTCGGAAATAAAATCATTCTGGCGTCTGATGTAATACAAGACGCGTCATTCCCCGCTGATGCCGCAGGAATGCAGACAGGAGATCGAATAATAAAAATAAACGGAACTGATATAAATTATTATCATGAACTGCAGGAATTAATATCGCTTAACGCTGAAAAACCGCTTTTGATAACCGTGGAAAGAGACGGGAGAGAACTGCCTATAAATATAACTCCGGCTATAGACAGATCAACCGGCGCCGGAAGAATCGGCATTTATTCATGGATCGATCCTAAAATTGATACTGTTACAGAAGGAAGCCCGGCTTTTATGGCGGGATTAAGATCGGGAGACATTATTGTATCGGCTAACGGAATATCTGTGCGCAATACTGAAGATTTTAAAGCGGTAAGAAATTTCAGCTCAGAATATTTTACGGACAATTTTAAAATTGAATATGAAAGATACGGACTAAGACATGAAGCGGAAATCAGCAGCGCAGACATTGAAGGCGAACTCGGCTTTACATGGGAAATTATCAGCTATCGCACCGGAAACTTATCAATACCCAGGGCGATTGTAACAGGCATTAAGGAAAGCTATAAAACTCTTGTCGTTTCGATTACAAGCCTTCGTCTTTTATTTATGGGAATCGATTTAACTCAGGCGGTTTCAGGGCCTGTAAGAATTACCTATATGATAGGAGACATTGCGACTCAAGGGTTTGAACAGGGAG
>Ga0209755_10000123_pt1 | contig 144595 bp, 98 predicted proteins | sample TergutCo191P1_FD_187301 | JGI IMG/M metagenome (GOLD analysis project Ga0209755, IMG submission 187301) | Cornitermes sp. P1 segment gut microbial communities from Petit-Saut dam, French Guiana - Co191P1 (SPAdes) (version 2) | ecosystem: Host-associated > Arthropoda: Insects > Digestive system... | reverse complement strand
CCAAATATAGGTTATTTTCATGTCACGATACTTCTTCAAAAATGAGCGTTGCTCTTGCTCAATGAGTGAGTTTTTAAAGCGTTCAATTCCGTTGCCATAGCGAACAAATTGCTTTGGGAATGCGTTTTCGTATTTCGTCTAAACTATCTATTACAACGCATCCAACGACACCACAGAAGCAAAAAAAATCCGAACTCAGATTAGAGTTCGGATTTTTCGCTATTGGCGGAGGGGGTGGGGATGAAGTTTGAACACATTACTTCTTCCACTGCCTCGTTTGTTTCGGTTAGGTCGGCAGTTTGTAGTTTTGTTCCGTCGGTTGGCTTTATATTAAAATAGCCAATGATACAATCGTCATAGACATAGACTGTTGAAAGCAAGTTGTTAATCAATTTGCGTTGATATTCCTTGTCGGCTGGGTTGCCTTTTAGGAGTTCAGCAACAAAGTCCATGATGTCGGCTTTGGTTAGTTTGTAGCCTCGTTCTAGTTCTAGTTTTGATTTTTGGGTTAGTAGGTCGCTTAGCAACATCTCTAAATCTTGCATTTTGGTTTCTATGCTATCTCGCAAGAGTTGACTTTTTGCGTTGACGAAAGCCTCTGCCCAGTTTTCGACATCTTGTCTTGCTTTTGTTATTCTCACTTCCAAACTACGCAAGCCATCGTCCGAAGTTCTTTTTTCGTAGTATGCCAAAACATCACTAGCCGCCTTTTCGACATTGTTTGATTCACTCAAAAAATCTCTCAAAAACTCTATAACATTTCGCTCTAGCCTTTCCTTGTCCTCTCGTTTTTTGTCGCAACAACGCTTTTTCATTTTCTTGCAAGCGTAGTAATGATATGTTGTTCCGAGCCTTCCATTTCCACCATCGGAAACCATCGGCGTTCCACAATGACCGCAAAACGCTTTGCCCGTCAGCAAATAGATTTCCTTTGCCGAGTTCTTGCCCAAAAAATATTGGTTTTCCTTGAGCCTTTCTTGGACTACCGAGAACAGTTCTCTTTCAATCACGCAGCTTCACGAGCAACATATCAATTTCATGAGTGCTAATCTGTTGAATCAGGTTCGTCAAATGAACGGTGTTGCGAAGCAATTCAAGGCAATCGTGGACTACATCGAGAAGTTGAATCCTAAACAAGCGAAGTTCATCAAGGAAAATACTACGGATACTGACAAGAGTAGCTTCGTTGAGGAATGTCTGCGCGACGGAATCCGAATCCATCAGCCGCCATTCTTTGGAAGTATTGACTTGAAGGAACTCAAGCAAATGTTCAAGGAACACCACGAACTGGTAGCGAGATTGGAGTTCACTGGGGTTGAAATGCCGATGGTAATGGGGAAGGTTTCCCTAAATTGGAACACACAAATACATAATAAAAAGTGCAAAATGCACAAATAACAAAAACAAACCGAGCCGTAGATAGCGGACGGAAAAAAGGAAATTAAAAATTATGACAAACAAAAAAGAAACATTTAGAGAGGCTTTTTTAACAGCCGAATATGCTCTATCAAATTTTACAGGTATATCTAGCATACACGAAGAATATTTGACAATTTATCTCAAAAAGGACGAAAAGGAAATAGAAAAGTTAGTTTCCTTTCTTGAAAAATTGGAATATCAACTACAAGCATTCCGAAAGATTTTTACATGATACTATATCTTTTCCCAAAAGATACCAACGATGATTTTTGGGAAATAAGAAAAATAAGCTGTTATCTTAATGAATTTGTTTCAAGGTATGGCAACTTAAAAATAAAGGATATAATGGAAAACTATGACCTTTTCTGCTTTGCTGAGTTATTGAAAAACAAGCAAATCAAAAGTAAGTTAAGGCGAAATCCGCTATTCTATAATTCACTAAAACTTATAACAAAGATCCCCGAATTCCCGCTTCTTGAAATGGAATAGGAAGAGTATTTTCCTATTCCAAAGAGGACAAGGGGATTTGAAATCTATTTCCTATCTCGTCATAGCAAACAAAAAACTTCCCTTGTCCTCTTGGGAAGTTTTTTTGTGTCTTTTTCACTCGAAAACTGGGGAATTGGGGCATTTTTCTTTCTTTTTTGCGAATGACCCCTCCGCCAAGTGAAGTGTCAATTATCCAAGAGGACAGGCGAAGTGCAACAAAAAAGGCACATCTTGTGATGTGCCAAATTGTGGCGGAGGAAGCTTTTGCTGAACCCACACCAGTTCCAAACAAGTCTTTGGACTAATATGGTTTTCATATTTTATGAAATATTTTGTAATTTGAGCCATCATCGAAAGATTCTTTGGCGAAAGAGGTCCGTTGCCGTCTTTTCCGTCATTTTTTTATTTACTCATTATTTGTCCTGAAAAGATTCTCAGCGCGTTTAATCATTACTTTCCACTGTGTAGGCTTAACTTGCTTTTTGCAGACCGAAAATACTTGAAGATGTTACTCCGCCTTCACCTATAAGCCTAAAGCGGATATATTTTGCATCTAGTCCTTCAACGCTAAATTTAGTGGTGAATTTGCCTGTGTAATTATATTTCGTTTTTATTATTTTTCCATCAGCTATCCATTCAATTCTATTCGCATAACTACTCACGACAGTTATTGTGCCTTGGTAGTTGTCTGTCACTATCGAGTATATTTTGGGAACTCTGATCAGTTTTTTTGGTTGTGACGAATAATACATTGCACTTTTACTCGCGCTATTTTCATCAAGAATATATGTGTAAGAATGCTCTCCTAGTTCGTTCTTCAACAAGTTTTTTGTAGGCACTCTTTTTATTTCAGTTGAATCCCAATCAGAACATTGGTATGGATCGTACACTAGCGGGATATTGCGCTGTTTTATCTCAATGCCTTTTCCACCGAACCTGTCAAGGTTCGCCGACAGCTTCCATCTTAGAACCTCATTCAACTCATCAAATAAGAATTGAGCATTTGTGTAGTGCTTAGCAAAAGCCATTGGATCACACTTATTGATTCTCATGAAGTGCCTTTTTGCATTTTCGCCATAGCCTATTCTCTCTGAATTCCTAAAGTGTTTCACGCCGTGGCAAGCCGAACAAAGCGCTATAATATTTTTTAGTGTTTGCGTTCTTGCCTTAGTGTCAAATTCCCATTCCTCATGAGCATCTAGTTTTGAGTCTTCTTTCCCGCAAATGCCGCAACGATGATTATATCGCTCATAGCATTTTTGTCTTAATGTGTCCCAGTCTTTTTTTGGAAGCGACTTTGAAAAATTATTGCCCCATGCACCTTTGGGCAGAAGGTCTATTGTTAGTCTTAAATTATTCATCTCTCTCCTCCCTAGTTTGACGGATAAAGGTCGCCCGCAAAATACTTGTCCATATATTGCCGCAATCCCATCTTTGCAATCAACTCTTCATGATTATATGGACTTAGCACTTTGATATTACCACGCATTGCTTGGAGTGGCTCGCCATAGCAAATAATTGCCGATGGTCTAATCGCCTCAAGCATTCGATTGTAGCCGTCCATAAATCCTCTTTCGTTATCTTCTCTTGCATAAGTTGAGACGGCAACGATGCTGCCTTGCTCTACACCCTCAAAACAAAAAGCATAACTGTCAGGAGTTCCCCATGTAATTGTGGGAATAACTCTTAGCCCTTGTTTTTGCCAAAATGCTCCGCACCAGCGATTTTTGAAAACGCTGTTCATTTGCAGCACCAACGGCATATCCTTGTAGGTGCTAAATTCGGGAGTCATCACGGCATAGTATTGAGACAGTTTTTCAAGAGCCGCTTCGGGCTTATTGTAGACGGTCTCAAAATTCCAATCATATGTGAAAAAGTGGATTATCTTGTCAGCATTTTCCGCGTCATCCGCTTTAGTCTTGGAATATCCCCAAGGCTCAAGATTTTTTAGGTCTATATTTTGCCGCTTCACCAGCGGAATGCCCAGCTTACTTCTAGATGTCCTCAGAAATTCATTGCGTATTATCTTTTGTTTTTTATGCGTTTTCTCGTCTTGATTGTTTTCTTGAACGGGAAAATCTAGCAATCCCATTGTGTTGCTATTCGTCATTTTTTATTCTCCTTGTTTTTAATTTTCTACTTTATGAATCTCCAACGCAACTCTCTTGCAATTGCAAAAATTGATGCGTTAGCGGATTCATTAATCTTTTCACTATCAAAGAGACTGTCTCCAAAGAATATTTTTTCACCCTCAATAGACAAAAAGCAATCATAAAATGGCTCAACCTTTTCTCCGACAAGATTCAATCTTTCAAGTTTAGAAAATTGCATTTCAATTTTTGGCTCTACCCAACAACTCTCAAAAAACAACGAAATGGTGCTCTTATCATTACTTCGACGATGCCAATAAATAGCGCCATTATATTGAATATTTTTAATGTAAGCATCATGAAAGCTACCGTATTTTTCTAACAAAAAATCAATATCTTCTTGAGTCTTAATTTCATACCAATGATTGCACTTACAACCATCAGCTTTTTTTAGTTTCTCAACTGCTTCAAGTTGTTCTTTGGTGTATTTATATTCCACGATTAATCTCCTTTTATTATTACAGCATAAAACTTGCATCTTCTACTTCATGCCAAATATCTCTTAGTTTTATTCCGTTGATATTTGCGTTGGCAGAAAAATCATTTCTATCCTTATACCGAGAAGAATATACTGGTTCTTCGCTAAATAATGAAATCTGGTTATCTACAAAATAAACACCATACTCAATATTATTATAAGTGAATTTCATTTCTGAATAAAAGAATAAGCCATCTATAAAATCATCAAAGTTCGGTTTTATTGGCTTGCCTTCGCTATATAGTCGCTTGGCCTTATTGAGCGAAACTACAGCATGATTTATTACTCTGTCGGGAAAATCCCAGCTTCTGTTGCTATTTTCCCAGCCGCAACTTATACAAGGGTCGGTGTGACCATACTTATTACTTAAAACCGATTGACCACAAACATGGCATTTTTTTTGTATGTTTTTTTCCATATCGTTATTATTTTTAATCATAATTATCTCCTTTTTAGCAGAACATTGAATTTACTTCCAAATGCTCGTTTGTTCTGACGGGATCGCGTGAAGAATCCCAATCATGGTCGTGGGGAAATTTCGGCTCTCCATGTTTAGGATCCCATTTGTGTTTCCAGTCTCTATCCCAAATTGCATCGCCATTTGAATCATACCATCTTTCTTGCTTAAGGTCGCCAAATTTATCGTATAATTCCGACTTTGAATTTGGTGCCCCTTCATCATTCAACCTGCTCCCGACAAACTTATTTATACCGCCGCTTACCTTGCACATTCCCATTATATCACCTCCTCATGAGGCTTGTCAATTTTTTGCGTGTGTTTCATTTTTCTTTTCCTCCTGTTTTTTCAATAGAAAAGGTGAAGGCTGCCATTGTTGATGGACTTACGCACTTCACCTTAAAAATTATTATTATTACTTATTAAAAACTTTCTCCTAATTCTATAAGGCAACGAACGAGAGTCGCAAGCAAATTTATTTGCTTATGACCGAGTGAGGAAGCCTTATATTTATATTATACCACAGATTTTTCATTTGTCAATAGGTTTTGGCGAAAATGGTGCATGAAAATAGGGAACAGTTTTTTCGTGTTTTTTGACATTAGTTGGATAGGATGACATTATTTCGTGAAAACAAGCAAAAAGGTGTCCTTTTTTAATTGTTTTCTGTAATATAGATGGGAGTTCGAATCCCTCTTGGCTAGAGAAAAAGGGATTCGAACTCCGTCTAAAGAGGTCAAATACACAAAGAAACAATCATAAAACACGCTTTTGGAAAAAACAACTTCCTTTATTCTCTTTTGAAAAATTTTTCTGCGTTTTAGGGGTATTTTCCTCCTAATATTGTCAAAAATGACCTATTTGAAAATATAACCCCTCCGCCAAGCAAAGTCCGAACTACCCAAGAGGACAGGTGAAGTGCAACAAAAAAGGCACATCTTGTGATGTGCCAAATTGTGGCGGAGGAAGAGGGATTCGAACCCCCGCGACCTTTCAGTCAAACGGTTTTCAAGACCGCCGCGTTATGACCACTTCGCTATTCCTCCAGATGTTGCAAATTGCTTTTCGCATTTTGCTTTGTTATTTTAGCATTTAAATTTTGACTTGTCAACTGTTTTTGAGTCAAATTTGGACTTTCTCTTCAAATAGTTTGCAACAACAGACACTCTTTAATTCAAAAAACTTTACTGTTCTAAAAGCGAATTACTAAGCAACAAAAATCAAGAAGTATTTATCTGAAGAGATTAGATCCAAGCATTCTTTTATGGTCGATAATTCAAAACAAAATCATGTCTGATGCAACAAAATTTATCTTCGACCCGTCCATGTTTCCCTGTGACGAATGCTAATATTGGTTGAATCATTCACCCTCTCCCTTTGAATTTCGATTGCAAAAATTAAATCATATGCTTCCATTGTTATGTTGTGCCAACTTCTTCCCCTGTGAAATTCAGTGAAATCAATTAATCCATCACTCCTGACATCGTTCAAACGAATACTAATTGTTGAATTTCCTGCTCTAAAAAATAAAATGAAAAGATAGTGAAGTTCAAAAAAAGTGTTGTCATATTTTTGAATCAATTCTGTCATTCTTTCTATTTGCGAAAAAAAGTGATTGAAAGAATCGTATTCTTCAATTCTTGCAATCATGGCTTGCCGAAGTTCCACCAACCCCTCTTGGCTCGAAATTTTCAAAAAATAGTTGCCCATTGAGTAAAAAGGTGAAGACCTTGAATCTATTTGTCTAAACCTCACAGCCGAAATGTGGCTCGAATTAATATCTCTCTCCTCCAAAAGCAACCATGGAAACTGAACGACACCATCAAAATAGATGTCACCCGCACCCCTTCCAAAATTTCCACTATGACACGCAATCAGAGCAAAAAACATAAAAAGAGTCATTGTGAAATATATGATTTTTTTAAAGTAATTCTTCATAAATCATGACTTCTTCGCTTGAAATTGAATTCTTAATTTTCGACTCTTTTCTAATTTGACTAATCTCCAACAAGTCAACATTTATATTAACAATGTCATTAACTTGAAAAGAACCCCATAAAAAATCTATGTTGACTAATTAGCCGCGACAGTCAATCTCTCAGAAAAAACCAGTCAAAGACTGTTTCTTACTCACTCGCTTCGCAACAGTTTTTATATTTTTTTGCATTGCCGTCAGGATAGGTTGCTCCACATGGGCATGGGTCATTTCGAGAAATGTTTTTCTTTGAGTTGACGACTGTTTTTTGAACGACTTGTTTTTCTTGTCCCGGCATGCCACCACCCATTTTTGCTCCAGTTTCGACCATTTGTTGTTCACGGCGAATTGGCCCAGATTCAACATTGACACGCATTAACATGTTGACAGTTTTTTCTTTGATTCTTTCCGTCATGTCGTCAAACATTTGAAAACCTTCTTGCTTATAGGCTGTGATTGGATTTTGTTGACCATAGGCTTTTAGTCCAACACCACGGCGCAAGCTGTCCATGATGTCGATGTGGTCCATCCACTCGTTGTCAACAACTCTTAGAAGAATGACTCTTTCAATCTCTTCAAAGTCAACACCCATTTTTTCCGCCTCGTCAACTTTTTCGACATAAGTCTTTTTCATCTCGTCATGAATATGGTCAATGATTTCTTCTGGTGCGTGCTTTGAAGCAAATTCTTTTGTCACGAAGTCTTTTCTTCCTGCCAAAATTTTTAATTCCACATCTTTGTTGAGGTCTTCAATATCCCACTCGCTCCAATCAAGTTTTGGGTCAATGTGGAGATTGACAAACTTTTCAACTTCTTCTCTCATCATGTGCCCGACTTCTTCATGGACACTTTTTCCCTCAAGAACTTTTCCACGTTCACCATAAATAATCGTTCTCATGGTGTTCATGACATTGTCGTATTCAAGAACTTGACGACGAATCGAATAGTTCTTTCCTTCAATACTTCTTTGTGCGTTTTCAATTCCTTTCGTTAACATTTTGAGAGACAACGCTTGGTCGTCCTCCTCACCAGTGATGAATCCGACCATTTTTTTCATTCTGTCGGATGCAAACAACCTCGCCAAATCGTCTTCCATTGAAATATAGAAAACCGAAGAACCCATGTCTCCTTGTCGTCCCGCACGACCTCGAAGCTGGTTGTCAATACGTCTCGACTCATGTCTTTCCGTGCCGATTATTCTTAGTCCGCCGACTTTAATGACTTGCTCTCTCTCTTCCGACAAATCCGCTTTAAACTTGTCATGATACTCTTTGAATTTCGCTCTTGCTTCCAAAATGACTTTGTCGTCCGTGTTGAAAAACGCAGTCGCGTTGTAGATCGCGTTTTCATCAAAACCTTCTTGACGCATTTTTTCAAGCGCCAAGAACTCCGAGTTTCCGCCGAGAATAATATCCGTTCCACGACCTGCCATGTTTGTTGAAATCGTGACAGCACCCAGTTTTCCTGCTTGCGCAACAATTTCCGCCTCTTTCTCATGGTTCTTCGCATTCAAAAGATTGTGACGAATTTTTCTTTTGTGAAGAAGTTTTGAAAGTTCTTCCGACTTTTCAACATCAGTCGTTCCAACGAGAACAGGTTGTCCTCGTTCAGAACATTCAATAATATCCTCCAAAATCGCATTAGTTTTCCCCTCGATTGTTGCATAGATTTGGTCATTCTCATCAACTCTTTGAGCATCCTTGTTCGTTGGAATAGTGACAACATCCATGCTATAAATTTCTTTAAACTCAGTTTCTTCTGTTTTTGCCGTTCCTGTCATTCCAGATAGTTTCGGATAGAGCCTAAAATAATTTTGGAAAGTGATCGTCGCAAGAGTCTTGTTTTCACTTTGAACTTTGACATTTTCTTTCGCCTCAATCGCTTGGTGAAGACCTTCAGAATAACGTCTTCCAATCATCAATCGTCCTGTGTTTTCGTCAACGATGATGATTTCGCCTTTGTCCACGATGTAGTCCTTGTCGCGCTTCATGATGAAGTTCGCTCGGATTGCGTTGTTGATGTGGTGATTCAGTTCAGTGTGTTCAGTCGACGCAAGCTCATCGATGTTGAAATATGTTTCCGCTTTCGTTATTCCCTCGTCAGTGAGGTTGATTGCTTTTTTCTTCTCGTCATGGTCATAGTCCGCTTTTGACAAACTCTTTGCAAAGCGTTGAGCAGTCATATACATTTCACTTGACTTATTTCCTTTTCCCGAAATAATAAGCGGTGTTCTCGCCTCGTCAATCAAAATACTATCGACCTCGTCCACAATTGAATAGTTCAATTCACGTTGGACTTTGTCCTCTTTATAGATAACCATGTTATCACGAAGATAGTCGAATCCTAGCTCATTGTTCGTTGCATAGGTTATGTCGCATTTGTAGGCTTCTCTTTTTGCCTTTGGCTCCATGCCAGAAATAGCCACACCAACAGTGAGTCCCAAAAAGCGATGAATTTTTCCCATCCACTCCGCGTCACGTTTCGCAAGATAGTCATTGACCGTGACGATGTGAACGCCTTTTCCTTCGAGTGCATTCAAATAAGCTGGAAGAGTCGAAACAAGAGTTTTCCCTTCACCCGTTCTCATCTCCGAAATTCGTCCTTGATGCAATGCAATTCCACCCATCAATTGCACATCAAAGTGTCGCATTCCAAGAACACGGATTGATGCTTCTCTCACAGTAGCGAAAGCTTCTGGCAAAATGTCATCAAGACGCTCGAGTCCCGATTGCAACCTTTGGCGAAACTTATCAGTCTGAGATTTCAATTCCTCATCTGACATTTTTTTATAATTTGGCTCAAGGGAAGTAATTTTCTCCGCCATTGCCGTCAACTTCTTGATTTGTCGGCGATTGTCCGACCCCATAACAAATGATATTAAGCCCATATATTAGTATCTCCTAGTAACTCTTCTAATTTACTGGAAATAATTATATCATATTGTTTTCTCTTTTGCAACTAAATTGAAAGTGAAATATGAAAAGTGAAAAGTGAAAAGTATTGTCGAATTTTAGGGTTTGCTTTCTCAATAATTAAACTGTGAGGACATGCCTCCCTTTTTTGTGTCAGGAAGCACCCCTAGATTATTTGCTTTCTTCTATTTTCATTTAGGCTCGCATTATGAACAATATGCCCACACACACAATTAAACAAAAAAATAAAGCCCTCCCCACAACAAGACTGCGAGATGTCGGGGCAAAGACCACACATCAAAAAATTAAGGAATTAATCCGAAAAAATTAAAAACAATTTTATCAAATCCTATTTCCCAACAAACTCCTCAAACTCTTTCAATGCTTCTTCAACAATTTCCCCATCGCCACATTCAACCATTATTCGAATTTTGTCTTCCGTTCCACTCATTCGAACAATAAGTCTTCCGCTTCCCTTTAGCTTTTCTTCCCACTTCTCAATTAATGCGAGCATATCTTTGTCAAACATTATGCCTCTGTCGGCATCAAGGCTGATTTGTTTTTGAGGGAGCAGTTGCAACAAAATTGGCTCACCATTTTCAATGATGCCCTTCGCAAACATTATCGCAGCGAGTATTCCGTCGCCCGACGGCATTTGAGGATGAAAAATATAATGTCCCGACTGCTCTCCTCCAAGAGAATAGTTTTTCTTGTTAAGCAGGTCACAAATATATTTGTCTCCGACTGGAGTTCTAATCAACCTTTTTCCCTCACTTTCAAGTCTCTTTTCAAGCGAAAGGTTGGCAAGAACTGTCCCAACAACAACCCCATCATTAAGCAAAATCGCACGTGACAAATTATAAAGAACGCTGTCCCCATCAATAATTTTCCCACCATAAACAACGCTCAATCTGTCGCCATCACCGTCAAAGGAAAAACCGATTTGTTTCAATTCAGAATGCATCAATCTTTCACTCTCGCAACCATTGTGCATTCTGCATTCTGCATTCTGCATTGAAATCGTTCTCTGAACATATTCTGGAAACAAAGCTCCGCAACCTGCGTTGATTTTTTCTCCTCGAAGCGAATAATTTTCAATGTTTACTTTCGCTCCCAATCTCAAAAATATCTCTTTTGCAATTGTTGAAGTCGCTCCATAGCCACAATCAAGAAACACCTCAAATCCGCTCAAATCAACGTTTGCGATTTTAACTATGTGGTCAATATACGGTGAAGAATGGAGCGTAGGATGCGGTGTCGTTAAAAAATCTTTTTTACTATTCTCGTTCTTCACTCTTAGCTCTTCACTCTCAAATTGATTGTCAATATAATATTCAATTGAACCTTCCTGCTCTTCGTTCAGCTTCAAGCCATTTTCGTCAAAAAACTTTATGCCGTTGTGTTCGGGTGGATTGTGGGACGCGGTTATCATTATTCCGCAAACACTGTCGGAATTAGCGGTTGAAAAAGAAACCGCAGGCGTCGGAACAACACCAAGGCTCACTGCTGTCATTCCACCATTAATTAGACCACGAGTCAACTCCCTTTCAATTTCTTCGCCACTTATTCTAGTGTCCCTACCAATGCAAACTTGCCCCACTCCGAAATACTTTGAAAGAGCAAATCCAACTCGATAACACATTTCCCCCGTCAACTTTTTGCCGAAAACACCTCTTATTCCATCAGTTCCAAAATATTTTCCCATAATGATATTATATATATGAGTGTGGAGTGTGGAGTGTGAAGAGTGTAGATGTTAAATTAGGCGAGTTCGTGTTTCTCACCGTCTCAGATTTAGTGGGTTCGTTAAAATGTAGTGGAAAGCAACGCGAGCCCCTTTTTGCGTCAAGAAACACTCCTTGATTATTTGCTTTCTGCTAACTTTATTTGCGTGTGCGTTATGAACAATAGTCCCCGCTTAATTCTATCCTTATCCTCACTCTTAACTCTTAACTCTTAACTCTCCAAGCCAACAAAAAACTCTACTTGGAAACAAACCTCGCAACAACAACGGTGCTGTCATCGCGTATTCCTTTTTTTGTTGCGTCCATCAAAACAGCTTCCGCAATTGATTTGGGATTCGTGCTTTCAATGTTATTAATCATCGCAGCGAGTGCGTCACCTTCATATGCATCTGATATTCCATCGCTCGTTAACACTAAAGTGTCACCTATGTCAAGCGGTATTTTTGTCACAACTGGCTCAAGCTGATTAACTCCAAGTGGAAGAGAGGATCCTGTTATTTTTTTAATACCCTCTTTTGTTTTGATATAGGACGGCGGAGATGCCATTTTGATTATTTCAATCGTCGCTTCTTTCAAGTCAACAATTGAAATATCAAGACAACAAATAACCTCTTCGCTTGTCAAATTCAACATTCTGCCAACGCTTGAAAAAACTATTTCATGAGAGAATCCTGCTTTATAGAAATTTTCAACTAGATTTAAAACAGAACTTGAAACTTCTTGCGCCTTTTTTCCAGACCCCATGCCATCACAAAGAGCAATCAACATTCTATGATTGTCAAGTTTCAAAAAAGAATGTGTGTCACCATTATGTAAATGTGGAGTTTGAAGTGTGGAGTTTGAAGTTGAAGTTGATGTCAAATTATCTTTTTCTTCAATCTTCACTTTTAATTCTTCACTCTTAAATTTTGGGACACTCAGTGTTGAAAACACAACATCGTATGGTGGAGCAGGCTTCAAAGTCACTGCGCAAAAGTGAGCAATGGTTGTGTCTGATATTTCGAATATTTTGTGATAAGACTTTAGTGCGAAGCTCACCGATTTCTCAATTGCTTTTTCGTCAAGAGTGTCCCTGCGGATTATCAAGACGACCGCGTCGCTTGCAATAATCGTGCAAGTGCAATAAACCCCCTTAAAATTCAATTCTTGTTTGAGAATTTTTTCTCTGTCACCATCAAAAAACTGCGTCTTCAAATTGTCTTGAGCAAGGTTTTTCAAAAGAACATCAACGCCGTTGAGTTGTTTTGTCATGAGAACTCTCGCCATTTCTGTTGCTTCATTTTTGAGTTTTACTTCTTTAACAATATTTGCTATGTCGCGAGAAGCGGAAACCACTTTTGAAAGATTTGTGCAATTGTCAATTATTGGACTTGCCAAGTCCTTGATTTGAAGCCCGTCTTTTTTGTGAGTGCTTTTTAGCATTCTGTCAAGTTCGGTGAAAAAATTTTTGTTTGATGAACACTTTTCAAAACTCTCACAATGGGCGCAACACATATTAACAAAATTCACCTCTTTAAGTTTCTTCTCGATCGAAGATACTTCATTGTTTGAAAGATAGGCAAGGTGAGAAAAGATGTTTGCATAGTTCAAAATATTAATCGCCGCATCGGAACGAAACTTGTTTATCATATGTCTTGCCCCTTCTTTCTCATGAGATGAAAAAAAATTGTTCTTGAGGCTTTTGAGTCCCTTTGACGGCAAAATGACAAACAAAATTGCCCCCGATGCAATAGCGATTGCTTGCATTGTGAATTCTGGAAGCGCCGTGTTGAAATAAAACAAAAACAAAATACTCAAAACGACACCCGCAAGTGCTGAGAATATTTTGTGGTTGTTTGAAAATACTGAGGCAATGAAAGCAGTCAAAACAAGCACACTCAAAGTCATGACTTCAAAGTGAATCAATCCTCTCCCAAGCCCTAGTGAAAACGCGACTATTAGAGACGGAGAAAGTCCCATGACATAAGAAACGAACAAAACAAGAGCAAATGCAAGCGCTAAATATAGTGGAAACGAAAAAACCTCTAGCCTTGCAAGACCCAGCCCAAAAACAACTAGCATTGTGCAAAGACAAAAAAATTGAGTTGGAAGGAGTCGAAAGCGAAGTTTTTCACGGAGTATTATTGATGACGCGTGGAGAACACAAACACAAAATACTATTGAAACAAAAAGAGAAAGAGGAATCAAAAGCGGTGGCAAATTAAGGTTGTCAAAAAGTCTAATCCCAAGATAGACCGCAACTGCTATGACTGAAAAAATACACTTTAGAGAAATTATGACTGTTCGTTTGTTTGTAATTTTTCCTTCCGTGATGTCATTTTCATCCCGAGCTTCTAGTTTCTTGTTGATAAAAAAATGTGTGACCATCACAGCAGTCGCAGCAACGCTCCCAAGCGCTGTGAAAAGAGTTGGCGACGAGAGAACACTCGCCGCGACAAAAACTGGCGCGAGAACAAAATGCTTTTGCTTTAAAAGCATTAACGCAACAAATGCAGCAACCGAAAAACCGCGAACACCAAAGAATTCCGCAAAACCACAAAACAACAAAAAAAGAAATATCGCAACAAATTTTGCAACATTTCTGACTATTGATTGGCTTTTTCCTTGTTTCACCGTTTCCATAGACTTCCATGTTAACATGCTAAAGACTATATTTTTTTGGAAAAAACTATATTAATTTGTCTTTTTTTCCCACCATCAATCTATCTTGTAGTATTAATCAGCATGAACAGCATGTTCACGAAACCAACTTGTCGTTGCAAGTTTTTGTGAAAATAACACAAATATTCAAAAAATCACAAAAAAAGAGCGAATAACGTCACATAAAAAAATATGTTCTTTACTCGCTCTCATATTTATTTCCGTCTTATTTCAATCAACTCCATGCTTCCTCCTGAATTCTCTCGATAGAGTTCCAATCGATCAGAATATTCAAAAATCAAAATGTCCTCTGCCATTCTTGTTCGAAATATCATCGGCTCTTCTTCACTCTCACTTCGTTGCATCAACCCACCACCACTATTAAGATATGGCTTTTCTTCTTCAACTTGTCCATTCAAACTTCCCAAATACTTTCCACTTCCCCCTCCAAGTGACGGGTGATTCGCACTCCCTTCTAGCTTGTATTTTCTGTCAAGATCAGAATAGTCTTCATCATAATACCTCGCCCTTTCACGATATGATGGAATGTATTCAATGTCTTCCTCTCTAATTCTTCGAACTCGTCTTCTCTCCCTGTCTTCCTCTTCCTCACTTCTCTCCTCATCTTCATCCACGCGCTTCACATCTCTCTTTTTCACCTTTGAATTTTCTTTTGCTCTGTCTCTCCTGTCTTTTTTGAAAAGTCTTATGCCCCATGTGACAATGAATAAAAATGCACTCACCAAAATCAAAATAAGTAAAAACGCATCTTCTGTTATGTCCCACCAAATGACCGCTGCTAGAAAAAAGAGTATAGCAAAAATTGCGGACGCGGCGAGACCTGTCACCCGCACCACCAAGGCAAGAAGTTGAACAAACATCTTGACTATTTTTCCAAGTAGCGAGAGAATTATCATTTGTTTATTTAGTGTGTAGTTTGCAGTTTGGAATTAAGGTAAAATTGATTTTATCATTAACTCCAAACTCCACTCTTCATATTCCACACTCTCTACTTTATTATTTCCGCTCCAACATAGGGAACCAAAACTTTTGGCACAGTCACACTTCCGTCCTCATTTTGATAGTTTTCGATTATTGCAGCGAGCGCTCTTCCAACAGCAATTCCAGAACCATTAAGGGTGTGAACAAACGCGGACTTTCCTTCTTTTGACTTGAACTTAACATTAATTCTTCTTGATTGGAAATCCGAAAAACATGAGCATGAAGAAATTTCAACATACCTGTCATAAGACGGCATCCAAACTTCAATGTCATAGGTCTTGCATGATGAAAACCCAATATCGCCTGTGCAAAGTTGAGAAACACGATATGGCAACTCCAACAGTTTCAAAATGCGTTCAGCATCCACCGTCAATTTCTCCAATTCGTCCATTGATTTTTCTGGATGAGCAAACTTGACAAGTTCGACTTTATTGAATTGGTGAACTCTAATTAGTCCTCTTGTGTCACGTCCAGCCGCACCTGCTTCTGCTCGGAAACACGCGGTGTAGGCTGTCAAACAAACGGGCAAACTCTCTTCAGCGATTGTTTCGTTTCGAAACATGTTCGTCACTGGAACTTCAGCAGTCGGAGCAAGAAAATAGTTTGTGTCTTTCACTGCAAACGCGTCATCCTCAAACTTCGGCAATTGTCCTGTTCCCGTCATGCTCTCGCGATTAATCAAAAATGGCGGAAAAACTTCTTCATAGCCATTTTTCAAGTGAGTATCAAGCATAAAGTTAATCAAAGCACGCTCCAATGTCGCACCCATTTTTCTTGTCATGACAAATCTTGAACCAGCAACTTTTGTCGCTCTTTCAATGTCCAAAATGCCAAGTTTTTCCCCGATTTCCCAATGTGGCTTCGGCAAAAATTTGAATTTTGTCGGCTTCAAATACTCTCTTTCAACTTTGTTGTCTTCTTCCGACTTTCCAACCACAACAGATGAATGTGGCAAATTTGGAATAGTCAAAACGACATCTTTAAGATCTTTTTCAACCTGCGAGAGTTCTTCATCAAACGCTTTAATTCGGACATTGACCTCTTGCATTTCGCTAATCAAGCCTTGAGCATCCTTTTTCTCACGCTTCAATTTCGCAACCTCTTCTGACACTGTGTTGCGTTTTGCCTTCAAAATCTCAACCTCACCCAAAATATCACGGCGCTTTTTGTCAAGCACCACAATCTTGTCCAAAGGAAATTCCCCGCCACGAGTCGACAGCGATTTCGTGACCTCTTTTAGATTATTAACAATATAACGAATATCTAGCATAGTCAATATTCTAAATTATTTTTCAACTCCTGTCAAGTCTTTTGAGTCAACGACAGAATTTTCTCGTCAGTCAGTTTTTCACAAAACACGACAGATTTCAAATCAAAAAGCACTGTCAAGCATCTTTGATGCCTTTGTTGTAGAATTTTTCGTAAAAGTAATCTCTCACAAAAGAGCTGGAAACCCCTGTCAAGGGTTTTCAACTCTTTTGTCGGACTTCTTTCCACTAGTCACTTTCTCCGTCAAGAGGGTCAAAATCCCTGTCAAGATTTTTGGGTCAAAAACAATGTTTTCCTAACAATCAAATCGTTGAATAAATCCTTATCAAAAAAGAACCGCTTCAAAAAAAGAAAGCGATTCTTTTATTTTTTTGACACTACTCCCTGTCTCTTGATGAATAAAGCCTTCCTCTTTCGTTTCCGATGTAGCGAATGAAAACATATTGAGTGTTTGTTATTTGCATATGCTCCGCTCTCGCACGATTAGAATCAGCAGTTATTGAACAATGAATAAGAATCCAAAATTGATAATATGGCACTCGCCTTGGAACATCAAAAAACCACCAATTTGTTCCATACTCTCTTGTCATGTTTCTATATTCAGAATTCCACCATCCACTCAAAATATCATATCCACCAATCCATGCATGAACACGTGGCTGAAACCACATGTTGTTTTCATTATAGAACCAAATGCGAGTGTGACGATATGGCACTTCCCATGGAGTGACTCCCTCAATATACGGCCAATCTGGAAGTGTTGGCTGAGGCAATCCCAAAACATCTCTCCATGATATTCTGTCAATAGTGAAAGATGAAGAAAGTCCAAGATAATATTCCATCCACTGAATTCTGACATTCAAAAACCATTCAATATATTTAACATGATTTCTAAATGTCACAACCTCTCTAAAAAGATGTGTTGGATTCGGCCAAGTAAATGTGTCCAAATTTTCCCATCTGTCAAAATTTCTTTGGAACTCACTTTCAAACCTTTCCGCCATGTAGTTGATATAATCAATAGTGTTTGGCAAAAATTCGTCTCTTAATTCAATAAATCTCTCTTGAACAAGAATGCGAAACTCTGGAACATAGTGAACAAGATTTCTAAACCACGGGTGATGAAGGGCAACTTGTCTTCCATCTGGCCAATAACCCGTTGGATTGTGTTCAAAAGCATAATAAGTGTTACCCAATGAAATATCAAAGTCCCAAAGCGGACCTAGTTGCAATTTTCTGACTCCGTCAATAAAACGAACAGTCATGTGAACCGACGACCACGCGATGTCTTGTTGTTTCATTAATTCTTGAATAAGATAAAAGTCAACCCAACTGTCAACATCAATAAGCGGAGCAATATTTGTCCAATTTCTTGAAAGGATTGCATCATGAAGACTTTGAATAAATCCTTGTGCTTCGTCAACATGCTGTTGCCTCAATGTCGCATCGCTCGGAAGGTCTGCCCTAAAATCAAAAGGCATTCCTCCGACGACAAAGAAAGGATCTGCGAAACCGGGATTATAAACCGGGTTTGCGATTCTTTGATCAAACTCAAGATAAAATTCTGTGAGTGCTGGATCGTTGTTTTGGACAATATCAACGCGATTGTCGATATCCATATGGTCAGAAAGGACATAAACCCCGCGATAATAGCCGTTGATATAAAGATGGACAAATCTTGTGAAAGGAGTGAACTGGATTGAATCCATTTGATGACCAAGATGGAATGCCACTTCATTTCTCATGAGCGATGAATCCATATGGTTTGCAATAAATGACCAGTTTCTTGATGCATGAGGTGAGTCTAGCATGTAGCGATGACGATATCTTCCTTGTGACGGCCTTTCGGTTTGAGTTGTTCCAGCCGAGCCATCAAAACGAATGCGGAACGGTTGTTTCGAGCCATAGAACAATCCCCATGTTGAATTCCCTCTTCCGCGCATATCAATTGAAATGTTTTGCATTTCATAAATTTCATGAGTGTTTTCAATTGTTATTGTTGAGCGGTGCCAGTCGCGTCTGTTTAACCCAAATGGATAACTTCCACCATGAGATGTCTCAATTCTAATTACTGGGAAAGTGTCCCCCACATAAGGTGATGGCAATTCTGGGTCAATCGGGTCATATGGATAATACGACTCTTCATCACAATTATCGCACGGACAAACTGGACAAACATGATTTTCACAATGTTCGCACTCTGGTGGATTTTTGCAAATTGGACATTCTGGCGGGTCAAGGCAAATAGGACACTCTGGAATTTTGAAATCCCCTCTCAAGTAAGAAATCCTTTTCTCCGCATCAAGAAGAACCAAAAGAGTAACCGCGGAAATATAGTCCTTTTGCAAAAGTGTCAGAGCATTAAATCTCTCCCTAGCATAAGCAATTGCGTCCTCGTCATCAATAGTAATCATTGGAACAACTGGAAGGTTGTCAATGATTCTGACAACCGCTTGAGCGACTCTTTCATTTGCTGACGGCTCGGGGTTCAAGGTCTCACTTCCTCCACCACCAAAAATAATATCGCATGCCATTAGCATTGGAGCGATAATCATTATTAATGCAATAATTAGTGCTATTTTCTTTTTCATTTTTTCTCATTCCTTATAATGTGTGTTATTAATATAACACATTTTTATATTTAAGTCTATTATATGACAAGAATATTCTTTTCTTTCCTTTCAACAACTTCTCCAACAATCTCACATGGAAGAGCTAATTTTTTTAATTCTTTTATTAGTTCGTTTGAGTCTTTTTCCGAAACGCTAAACAGCAGTCCTCCACTAGTTTGAGGGTCAAAAAGAATTTCTTGCATAGCGTCTGAAACATTTTCAAAATAAACTTGGTCTATTAAATATATCCTGTTTTTTTGCCCCCCTGCTGTCACCAAAAATTCTTCCGCAAGTTTTAATGCTTCAGAAATAAAAGGCACTTTTTTAGAATCAACTTTTATTGAGTAGTCCTTTCCAACCATTTCATTCAAATGCCCCAAAAAACCAAAGCCTGTGACATCGGTGCAAGCATTCAAAGAGTATTTTGAAGCAACATCAAAAGCATACTTATTAAGAGTTCTCATGCACTCAACTGCTTTTAAAAAACTTTCTTCTGTTGCAACCCCAGCATTATATGCTGAACTGACTATGCCAATTCCAAGAGGTTTTGTGAGAATTATTTTGTCTCCGATTTTGCAAGTGTTGTTTTGAAGAATTTTGTCTGGATGAACAACTCCCGTGACCGACAATCCATATTTAATAGCTTTGTCATTAACTGAATGCCCTCCACACAAAACCGCACCCGCTTCCATGACCTTTTCCGCTCCACCACGCAATATTTCAGACAAATGCTCCGCATCTTCCGACTCTGGAAAACAAACAATGTTAAGGGCAGTTTTCGGAACCCCCCCCATCGCATAAACATCGCTAAGTGAGTTCGCAGCCGCGATTTGTCCAAACACATATGGGTCAGAAACCATTGGCGGAAAAAAGTCTAAAGTTTGAATGACAGCAATGTCGTCATTCAATTGATAAACTGCCCCATCGTCCGAAGTGTCGAAGCCAACGAGAAGATTTTTGTCTTTAATATGGGGTAGGTTCGCAACAGCCTTGGTGAGCAAATCTTGCCCAAGCTTTGCGTCTCAACCACCGCATGAGATTGATTGCAATTTTTTATTCATAGTTTGTTTAGAGTGTGAAAAATAGAGTTCAAGTTTAAATTTTTTAAGCTCGTGTTACTTTCCATGACATTTTTAATGAACTGTGGTTGTGGGACAAGTAGCACGATCCTTCTTTTGTTTCAAGAAGCAAGTCCAAATTGCCTAGTTTCTTCTAACTTCATTTTGAGTGTGTCTTATGAACAGCGCATCCACGCTCCACTCTTGACCTCAGACATCAATTCTTTATGTTCAATGTTCTAAATATTAACAATATTAACACCCGATGTCAAGTGTTCGACTATTTCAAACATGTTTGCAACCAGCCCAACAGAAGGCTTTTCCAATTTGTTGTAATTCAAGCAAGTGCCACATGAAAGAATCTCTGTTCCCTTTTCTTCTAGCTTTCTTAGGTCATCAATTGTGTTCGATTTTTCATTCGTCAAAAACACTCCCGAGTTAAAAAAAGCAATGAATTTCGGAGGAGTTTCAAGTTCCGTCAAAGAATAAATGAAACCTTTAATTAAAACTCTCCCAAGCTCATCTTCTCCTCTTCCCATTTTATCGCTTGAAATTGCAATGCCATATGGTTTTAAGAGTGAAGTATGAAGAGTCGATAGTGAAAATGTTGTTAAACTTTCATTGTCTTCACTCTTCATTCTTAACTCTCCGCTCTTAGAAATAACTATTTCAAAAAGCGTTTTTGACTTTTCTTCAAACGAAAAATTGAATCCACTCGCCTTTGCCATTTTTTCAAGATTCTGAACACACGGCATGTTGTCAGCTTTCACAATAACTTTTCTAGTTTCCGCTTCCGCTAATAATTTTTTTGCTTCAATCATCGGCCTAGGACAAGGTTGCCCCAACATGTCTAAATTTTTTGTTTTCATTTTTTCACCTCCATGGTGCCACAAGCCCAATTACGAGTCAAGAACTCAAGAACTTAACAACTGACAATCTTCAACCCTCGGCAAGAAATCTTAAAAACTTTACTCACAAACTTTCTCATAAAAAAACTTTCCACTCTTTTCTTCTCTCGTGAAAATTTCAAATCCTTCAATTCTGTTGAATTTCAAAATTTCACGACAATTCTCAATGTCGTTTATTTTTGTTCTCAATGCAATCCCACATCCCGCCTTTATTTGATTCGGCAACGGCATTACGCTAACATTTTGATTGTTTTCCAAAAGTAGTTTTTCCGCTTTAATCGCATGATTGGTCGAAACAAATGTTATGACAAATTCCATAGTGCTTTTATCCCTTGCTCGATTTCATCTTCAGTGTTGAAATACGAAAACGAAAATCTCGCCATTCCTTTTTCTTTTGTTCCAAACCTTTCATGAAGAAGTGGTGCGCATTGCGCCCCCGCTCTTGCTGCGATTTTGTGACTCGTCCAAAGTTTTTCAACCAATTCCGATGACGGAATATTTGCAATATTCAACGACACCAAAGGCAACCGTTCCACAGAAAAATCACCATATATTGTGACACCTTTCAAATTTTTCACGCCATCATGAAACATTTTTGAAAGTCGATTTTTTTTCTCAAATATCTTCTTTTGACCAGTCTCCAAAATGAATTCAACACCTTTTTGAAGCCCATAAATGCTGTGAGCATTCAGAGTGCCAACTTCGAAAATATCTGGCATTTCTTGACTTTGAAATTCTTCAAAAGTATTTGTTCCCGCCCCGCCACTTTTAACGATTTTGAAATCGTGCTTTTTCTTTGAGATTATCCCACCTGTTCCCATGGGTCCAAACAAGCTTTTGTGGCCAGTAAAACAAAAAATGTCCGCCATCTCCATTCCTATTTCAATTGTTCCAACTGTTTGTGAAATGTCAAGTATCATCATGATGTCATGCTTTTTGCAAACATCATAAAACTTTTTTGCGTCCAAAATATTACCCGTCACATTTGAACCATGATTTCCAACGAAAAATCTCGTTTTCTTTGTGATTAGCTTTTCAAATTTCTCAACCCTCACATTTCCATTCTCATCACAACCAAGAACCTTAATATCACAGCCCGATAGTCGAAGTGGTCTTAAAACAGAATTGTGTTCCGTCACGGTCGTCACCACCTCATCGTCTTTTGAAATCAATCCACCAATCACAAGGTTAAGCGCTTCTGTTGCAGATGATGTGAATGCCACATTAAGTGGCTCATCAAGTCCAACAAGTTTTGAAATCAACTCTCTAGTTCGATAAATTTCCCTTGAAGCGAGCAACCCAGAATCATAGAATGAGCGACCCGAACTGCCAAAACTCTCAACAGCCTTTGCAACAGCCTTTGAGACAGATGACGGTTTTAATAAACTTGTCGCGCTATTATCGAAGTAAATCATTTTTTTAACCCACAATGCTTAATGACCAATGATTGCTAGATTTCATTTTAGCAAAGTTTTTTAAAAGTGTCAAGCGGTTAGAGGTCTATTGCCCGCTCACACACTTTTAAAAAACTTTTCAACTAACAACTTAATATCAAATTAACTCTTGACTTTAAGTTGTTAGTTGAAAATTGCAAATTTAAAAAATACTACTCAACCGAAACAGGCAATGAATTCTTTGTTGATCTTGTGAAAGTCAACCAAAACACAAAATACTTAACATAGCAAATAATGACGAACAACACCGCCACGATTGCAAGAATCAAAGCAAAATGCGAAAACACATTCATGAATTGAGCAAAGATATGTCCAGCACCTCCCTCAAGTTGAGTGTTCAAAAAATTTGTCGCGAGCCTAAACGCCATCGCTGAAATAACCAACGGGAATGTGAACGCCGCATAAGTTGGATAAAACCTTATTCGCAAGAGTGGAATCATCATCGCAAGAACATAGATATAGCTGATCACCGCAATTGCAAGCATGATATAGAGAAGTATTGGTGAGAAAGTGTCATGAGGCACCATTGCGTGCCCGGGAACTATTGCTGGAGGCATGACATTAAACGCATTGATATATCCAACAACAAGAAGCCCCATGGGAGCCGCAAAAATCGCGATAGTTTTTTTTAGTGGTTCTGGGAAAATTTTGACTTTTTTCATTCTCCAGATGACAAATGGAAGGGTCAAGAAGTAGAGTGAAAAACCAACATAGAACGCAATTCTTCCAAGAGCAAGCGCGAAGTTTGGAGTTTCTGCTCCAGCCGCTAGCAATGCTCTTCCCATCCATGGAGCAGTCACGCTGACCGCGACAATGCCAACACCGATGATGAACCAGCTTGGAAAAACTGCACCAAGCCTTGAGCCGGGCTTTCTCTCCCCTTTTGAACCCATTTTTGGACCGGGAGCTGGTTTTTTGAAAATAAAACGGTAATAGAACAAGCCCATAACAAACAATTGACACGCAATCGCCAAAAACCAAACAATAAGAGCGAATATCGCAACGCCTGTTGTTGGAGCCCCCATTGGAGGAGTGAACGGAACTAAATAGGACGAGATCAATATCAACGCCATTGTTGCAGTTGGAAGCACGCTCAGCGGGACATGGACTCTCCATTCTCGACCCGCATGTTTTCTGTCAAGAATAATTTTGAGAGCAAACAGCACCAAAATAAAAAGTGCAATTGAGCCAAGAATAATGCGGACAGTCAAAATTCCATCTCTTGGAACAGCCACCCCGTAGTCATTCATCGTCATAAACGATGGAATAAGAAGATTTCCAAGTGCCGCGAGCGCGAGCGCAATTCCGGGAATCGCCATCGGAATACTTCGAACAAAATTCATAAATCTATTTATTACTTTCATAATTTTTTTATTTCTCCTTTGCCTCTTTGAGGCTTTTGTCTTTGCTTTTAATCCTAAGATTAAAAGCACTATGCTTATAGTGAATAGCTATGAGTCAAGGACACCAATAAGCTATTCACCCCCATTACGCTTCCCATCACTCAAAAGTAGCAACTGGACTCGGGGACAATGCTTGTTATTAAAAAATGCTTGCTTGCTGTTCATTCTTTTCTGTTTGTGTCTTTCCAAAACACAAAACAAAACCATCACCCGTGGCAAGTTGAAAGCCAAATGTAATTTTATGGGTATCCTATTCAGACAACTTCATACAACCTGCTTTTTTGGGAAAACATTTAAAGAGATTTCTTGTTAGAGCGGGCGTCCTCGACCGTCCGAATTAATTTTATCATTATCATGAAGTGCGGGCGGCAGGTTGCCGCCCCTACGAGGATTTTGTCGAGGTTTTTAAGTAGGGGCGGGCGTCCTCGACCGTCCGTTCATTGTTTTATATCACCCGTTCGGGCGAGGATGCCAACCCCTACACAAGCAAAAATCTTCTCAAATACTCATTTCAAAAAAGTTGTGTGAATAAGATACCCAGATTTAGTTTTATCAATGAAGCTTCTACTCACAGTAAAACTGCAAGGTGTCGAATTAAAGATAACTTGGCAAAAATCGTGAGGAGTTAAGAAGGAATTAAATTGTCAGCCTTAAAATTGTGTTTATCCAACAATTTTCAACCCATATTCCCTTGCGATTATTTTCGCTGTTGCTTCTGCCATGTCTCCAGTAAAAGAAACGCATTGTTTTTTATGCTCGCCACTAAGCAAGTCCATGCCTTTGACATGGATATGACAACACAATGTTCCTTTGTGCATTTTGCGAAACTCTTCCTGAACTTCATAGCAAAGCTCCAAGCACTTCATGCTTTTTGGATCAGTGATAGTCGTTGGTTCAGTTCTTGAAAAGAAATACCCCAAAACAATTACCGCTCCTGAAACCGCTCCACACATGCATTTCGCACGCCCGACACCGATCGGGAATCCACCCGCAGCCGCAACCATTTCAATCGGCATGCTTGGGTCAACATGTTTTCGAAAAGCAGAGACTATTGCTTCTGAGCAATAAAAACCGCCAATGCGAAACACTTCTTCCGCATCATAGCGAATTTGTTTGATGTCGATTTCTTTGAGTTTGATTTTTTTCATAATTTTATTCTCCTTGTGACTTTGTCACTATCGTTTGGTCGTGTCGTTAATTTTTGTTTTCACTCCAAACACTTGTTTTTTTTATATTCACAATCAACACCGTCCATGGACAAGTTGCGAGTCAAGAATTTTATAACTGACAACTGATAGTTGACAATTAAATATCAACACCAACTTTGACAATCATCAAGCACCTCAACATTGAACACTTTCAAACTGCGAACAAAAAAACACTCCTTCTCAAAAAATAGAAAAAACCGCCTCTACTATAAAGCGGTCTTCTTTTATCTGCACTTCGGCAAATAAAAAAAGACACCCTTAACCAAATAAAGCTGTTTGCAATGCGAAAAATCCCAGTGCAAATAACTTTTTTAGTCGCAAGGTGTCCTTTTCAAATTAATCGAAAAATCAACTCAAGCACTCAAAATCGCACTAGGTTTTTTTGCATGGAAACGCACGGTTTCCTAATGAGCCTTGTCAAAGGCAATTGAAAAGAATAGTTTCTAACATATTATTTTTATTATTATATCATATTAATTAAAACATTGCAAGCAATTTTCAACAATTTATTGCAATTATTTTTTTGATTATCCCAAATCACTAAACCAAGCAAATACAGAAGAACTGATTAGAAAAGACTAATATATTTATAGGGACAGGGACCCCATCCATCCCTTCCTCCGCATACTATCTTTCAAAAAATCTCAATTTACTTATATCTTGCCCTGTGATTAGAATTATCCATGTTGCAATAAATCCATTTTAAATATTAACCATTGATAACTTATTATCAAGTATCTTCAATACTCTTGTCGGATATTGCTATTACTAGAAATTCCCTAACAAGAGGATCGAAGACCCTTGTCAAGCATCTTTGATGCCTTTGTCGGAGAAGTTCAAGTAATAGCAATTTCCTTCAAAAGGGCTAAAAGCCCTTGTCAACAGTCTTCGACTGGTTTGTCGGGTTCTGCTTGAACTAGCACTCTCCGTCAAGAGGGTCGAAGACCCTTGTCAACAGTTTCCAACTGTTCTGTCGGATTCTGCTTATATTAGCGCTCAGCATCAAGAGGGTCGAAGACCCTTGTCGACAGTCTTCGACTGGTTGTCGGGTTCTGCGTATATTTGCACTCTCCGTCAAGAGGGTCGAAGACCTCTTTTGTGAGAAATTTCTTTATACGAGAAAATTTGTTAACAAAGGGTAGCCAAAGACCCTTTTTGTCGGGAGTTACTTTTCAATGAACAACAAAAACATATTTACCCATTTTATAATTTAATAAATTTCATCAAAAAACTTCTGCTAAATACCTATTTTTTTGCTCAATTGTGAACAAAATATTAATAAATACATATATTTTTGAAAAAATTGAGAATATTTTAATGTTTTTTTGCACGAATTTTAAAAAAATGTGTATTTAGTATTGACAGATTATATATTTATGACGTATAATTAGATTGTGCTTAGGCAACGATTAAAACTTTTTGAAAGAATTATGTGCGCGCTCATTCACACAGAAAGATTAAATCGAATATATTAGGCATATTTAAAAAACAAGACCCAAAGGGTCAAGGAGAAAACAAAAAATGAAAAATGAAAAAACAAAAAGAAGAATCAAGACGGTCATCGTCATCGCATTAGTTTTACTCATGCTTTCAACCGTTGGAATCACGTTCGCATTTTGGGCTTCAGGCACCTATGGAGCAGAAGCAGACAGAGACATCAACATCAACATCGGTTCTGGTCAAACAATTTCAACTCAATTAACATTGTCTGACACAACAACACCAAACCTTCGCTTGATTCCACATGATGTCCCACTTCGCGAAGGCGAAACTCACGAAATTCGTTTTGATATCAATGTCTACTGGGAAGGAACAGGCGACAACGCGGCTAGCGCTAGCGCAATCACTGGAAACCTTCATGTCGCACTAACTTCAATCATGATTAACGGCACTAACTTTGCTGGAGTTGAAGGAAGAGACGGAGAGGACCTTTTCTATGTTGACATTCAGTTTGCATCAACAATTGTTGGAAACGATACTAGCGCAACAGTCGTCACAATCATCATCACGATGGAGCAAACATCAGGACCAGCTCAATACGCTCAAATTTCGGGTCAAGAAGCAACTTTCGGATTTGAATTCAGCGTGACTGTCTAATCAACCCTATTGAGGAATTTCTAGTAAAAGCAATTTCTCACAAAGGCATCAAAGGTACTTGACAAGGGCTTTCAGCCCCTCTGTGAGAGATTACTTCTACGAGAAATTCTACGACAAAGGCATCAAAGATGCTTGACAAGGGTCTTCGACCCTCTTGACGGAGATGCTAGTTCAAGCAGAACCCGACAAACCAATCGAAGACTGTTGATAAGGGCTTTCAGCCCCTCTGTTGGGGATTTCTAGTAATAGCAATCTTTCGCAAAAGTATCAAAGATACTTGACAATTCATAATTTATAATGCATAATTATTGTTGTAGCTTTCAAAGCCTATTTTAACATTAATTATGCATTATGCATTATGTCTTCAAAATCAAAAAACATATGAAAGAGGAAATGAGAAAGACAACTAAATCAAGCAAGGTTCGGGCGATATTCGGGTGGATAGGTTTCCTCTCGGTCGCTCTTTTTCTCATTTTTTTCATCGTTTCTCACACCCTTTTCCCTGCTTTCGCAATGAGCCTTTTCGGTTTTCGAACAATGTTGATTGCAAACACGGGGAGTATGGAGCCTTATATGTCCTATAACGACCTAGTAATCGTGAGAAGAACTTCCATTGAAGAAATCGAGGTTGGCGATGTCATCACTTTCTATGCTTCATTTAGAGTAAGTGGCGAACTCGCTCAACTTCCAGTCACCCACCAAGTCATTGAAATTATCACTGGCGAAAATGGAGAGATTGCCTTTCGAACAAGCGGAACAGCCGATGGAATCACTCCCGACAGAATACTAGTCACAATCGATGGGATTCGAGGTTCAAATGTTTTTATTGGACGAGTCAACCATCAAAGTCGCATCCTTGGCAATATCATTGCCTATTTAACATCACTTCCGGGAATACTCGCAATACTCATCAACCTCACTTGTCTCATTCTCATCTTCGTGATTATTCGAAAAAAATCTGACAAAGAAAAAGCAAACGATTCGGAAGAGTTTAACTTTGAAAAACTTCAAGAAAGCATGAAATACTGGGCACAAAAAAGCAACCTTGAATAGTGAATAACTGTTGAAAATCAATTTGATTTTTATCCTGCACTATTCACTGTTCACTCCAAAAACAAGAAAATGTCAAACACAACTCAAAAATTGAATAAAACTCGCAAAGGAGTTATTATCGCGTCTGTTAGCGTTTTTGTCGCTTTAGTAGTTGCTCTTTTGCCTTTTTTGTCAAGAACCTTTGCTTTTTGGGGAACTGAAATTTTGCCATATGCTCCTTTTGCAAGAATCATTCGTATCGGCTCGTGGGACACTCGTGAAGGCGTTGTTGTCAACTTTGATGATGCATTCGCAGTTATTTATGACAGCGACCCACTAATCCAAAACGGAACGAGAAGAATTCATATTCTCGGTGAAGTTGAATCCCAACCTCATCCAAACCGTCCCGACTCAATCAATCAATACGACGTGTTATTGTTCAAAGTTGACGGAATTATCATTGCAGTCAGAACAACTGGGAGTATTTCCCCAAGCGTTCTCTATTCATGGCAAACCCTTGACACTGCCCTTTCAGTTGGAAACATCCCCTTTTCAAACCAAACGAATGTTTTTAATGCACTCTCGACCTACACCCGCACTCATGCCCCAATATTGTTCAATGGAAGAAGATATCTCGCTCGCCATGACAATGTGACAAGCACTCCAGCAATCGGAAATGACTGGTTCAGAGTTTCACCTCATTGGATCAACCAATCCTATCCTGTCGGCTCACTCGTCACCCATGCGGGGGCGCACTTTAGAAAAATATCAACTCTTGATGCTGAGCCGGGAACAAACCCAACAATTTGGGAGGAAGTTCCATTCGTTGACAGAACTATTTTTGACACACCATTATGGTATAACAGAGCATGGAATTTGCACGATGTTGTTCTTCATCACGGTGTTTTCTTTGTCTCTCTTGCAAACAACAACACGGCACTAACAACAAACACTGCTTTTTGGCAGGAAATTATTGCACATGACCCGTCGACAACCGTTCCAACTTGGACATTAGGAACAACTTTCCAAGTCGGCGATTTCGTCAGATACTTGGGTGGAACTGAAGAACGCTTCTTCACTCTAACCCTTGCATGGGGAGCAACTCAAAGCCCCATTGGCTCTCCTGCTTGGACTGAAGTTTTCAATTTTGATGAACTAACTGCTGTTATTCCATGGTCCGCAACCACGACATATGACGCTTCATGGCTCGGTCGCTTGATTGAATACCAAGGCTTCATTTTCCAAAGTGTTGGCCACTCAGCTGCTGGAATCACTCCACTTCAAAATCCGAGCCATTTCAGAAGAATTTTGACATGGCAAGAAACCCAAAGCCCCATTGTCTTCACTGGTTCACTCGCTGGTGTTCACACAGCAACAAGAATCTTTGACGTTCGACATATCGACAATCCGGGATTTTTTGCCCTCATTTCCGATGCATATGCGACCCACAACCCACCAAACTTTGACACTCACGGCTGGTGGAGAAGGGTTGAATCGTTCGACCCAAACAGAGTTTACCATCAATTCACTTCAAACACTTGGAATGTTGAAAGAAGATATCATGTCTACACTTTTTCTGAAAACGGCGAAAGAATATTTTGGGAAGTCGCACAAGCTCCAGCGTCTGGAATTGTTGGAATTGAACCAAACGACAACAGCCCACATTGGAGAAGATTTGTTTTCGACACTTCAAACGAAGAACTAATCGTCACTTCTGTCAACAATCGTCCAGTAGTTTGGGAAAGAAACACCCCAGCTGGAGTTGTTCCAAGAGAACCTTCAGTTCTCAACCCAGACTGGTCAAGACGTGTTTTTCCAGTCAGCGATTCTTTTGTCTACACTATTAACAACGGTTCTCGCACCCTTTGGTCAAGAGACACTCTTGGCGAAACAAGCGAAATCCCGGGCTTCGGCGATGTCTGGACTCACCGTCCATTCAGAACAGGCATATCGTTTGTCTACACTGTCAACTCCGTTGGAATTCACATGTTCTGGCACTCAAGCGAACAATCGAACGCACACCCATCAATCAGCAGTGCTGACTGGCAACTTTTGGGAGAAGCACTTCACTTGAGCGTTCCCGCATTCTTTTTCATGGTTAATGACGGCGAAGTTTTCTATTTTGAACAAAACCCATATGGACCGTGGAGAAGACATCAAAACGCATGGCACGGAAAAGTCGGAACTGAAATGCTAAACTATTGGTATCAACATAACTCTTATCAGCCCGGCGATATCGTTGTCTATGGCACAACTGCAACAAACCTCAACCGCTTTTTCAGAATGCGTGAAGGGATCAACACGAGACTCGCCGTTGGAATATCACCAATGTCCAACGCAGGAAGAGCTTTCTGGGAAGCAATCTAGAATGGGGGTCTTCGACCCTTCTGTCGGAAAGAGATTGACATTCGTGGCTCCTCTCCCCCAACCGGCTCCATGCCAAATGGGGTCTTCGACCCTTCTGTCGGAAAGAGATTGACATTCGTGGCTCCTCTCCCCCAACCGGCTCCATGCCAAATGGGGTCTTCGACCCTTCTGTCGGAAAGAGATTGACATTCGTGGCTCCTCTCCCCCAACCGGCTCCATGCCAAATGGGGTCTTCGACCCTTCTGTCGGAAAGAGATTGACATTCGTGGCTCCTCTCCCCCAACTGGCTCCATGCCAAATGGGGTCTTCGACTCTTTTTACTACTTTCATTAAAACTAGTCATTCACATCCTTAGTTTTGCCCCCTGCAAACAAAAGTAGTGATTTGTCACTGGGTGGTAGTGTTTTCAAAAAGCGAAGAAATTTAGAGATTTGAAGATGCCAGAAAACAACATCTTGCCTGTGACCAATTACGGTTCAAGAAAAAACAACACTCAAAACAAAAAACCTTTGCACACTAAAAAACCTTTGCACACTAAAAATTGCAAAGGTTTTTTGTTTTTTAATGAAACTATCCCCTCAAGAAGACTGCGAGGTGTCGGACCAAAGGTAGTGCGGGCAAAGACCTTGAGGACTTGGCCCTAAAAGGATTAAATAACTCTTACTGGCAAAACCAAGAACAGAGAATCGATTTGTCCGCCGATTGGTTCAAGCAGTGCTGGCATTGTGTTTGACGCGCAACTAAAAGCAAAACTATCCGATTCAATTTTTGAAAGGGCTTCCAGAAGATATTTGACATTAAACGCCGTTTTGACATCGTCACCGTTATTCTTGACATAGACGTTTTCATCCAAATTTCCTTCCGTTCCATTCGCAGTCAAGTTGATTGAATTTTTGTGAATATCAAATTTGACCAAACTCGTGTCTTTCAAAGACAACAACCTCGCGCGCTCTAGTGCCGCTTTGAAAGTGTCCCTTGGCACAATCACTGTCGTGTCGAATGTTTTTGGGATAATTTGATTGTAGTCAAGATAATCCCCTTCAAGAAGTCTAATCATAATGCGGGTGTATTCAATTTCAACAAGCAAATAGTTTTTTTCAAAATTCAAGACCATCATGTCATCGCTTGCGTCAACCAAGACTTCGACGATTTTAAGTGCAGTCGCTGGAACAATTCTCGACATGTCCTCATTGACTTTCGCAATTTTTTTCGTCACTCTCGCCATACGATAGCCATCGAGCGCAACAAAATCAAGCTTTTCTCCCATAGTTTTCAAAAGAACACCTTTCAAAAGCGGACGCGCATCGTCAGTCGCAGCGCAAAAAGCAACTTTTGAAACCGCATCTTTGAACTCAGCTTTCGAAATCGCAATGCTCTTTTCTTTTTCAACTGTCGGAGTTTTTGGAAAATCAAGCAAATCAAAACAGTTCATGACCGCAACGCTTTTTCCATAGTTGATTGTCATTCTCTGCCCCTCTGTTTTGATTTCAACAGAGTCGTCCGACAAACTTTTAACAAAGTCCTTAAGTGTTGCCCCCGGAGCAATCGCTTCCCCCTCTCTTGTAACTGACGCCACAATTGTCTTTTCAATTGCGATTTCAAGGTCAGTCGCATATAAAGTTAGACTCTTTCCTTGAGCCTTAAACTTTATTCCCGTGAGGGCTGGTCTCAAAGCATTCGCGCCCCTTATCGCACGCGAAACTTTCTCAACCGCTTTTGCCAATTCAATACTATTACAAGTTAATTCCATAAATATTAGTTCCTTTCTTTAATCTTTAGATTTGTTTTTCTAGGTAATGTGAGGTGCGAAGTTTTGAGCTTTTTGTCAAATTGATTTTATCATCAACTCCACACTTCAAACAACAAACTAATAAAAACTCACTCTTAACTATCCACTCTGACATTTGAATAATCAACGAGCGTGTGAACAACATTAGCGATTTCTCTTCTGTTTTGAGGCATAACATCAAAAATTGTCATCGACTTTTGAAGAATTAATCTGTCTCCACCTGCAAACCTGTTGCCTGTTGTCACAGTTGTTGTTTGCCCAGTCTCATTATTTATCGTTGTCGTTTGTCCGAATGGTTGACTGACTCTGATATTGAGTGGTGGCCCCGCTTGAGCATGTTGCCTTGAAATCCTCACACTATATGCATAAATTTGATTTGCGTGTCCATAGACTCTGTTACCAGTTGTCTCAACCGCAAGCAAGTTTTCATTGATTTCAAACGGGCTTCTTTCCCCAATTCCAATTCCCATGGTCGTTGGGCTAACCCTTCCTCGCCTGTCCGCTTGCTGTCTTGTTGCCATGTCAAACAAGTCATACAATTCAAGCATTTGTCCACCATTTGCATTAAATCCTGTCATCGCTCTTGCCAAAACAAACAATTGCTCATTGTCAAAAGCACCAATCGCCGCATTAATTGGAATTGAATGATTTTCAATCCAGTTTTCACTCATCACTGGAAAGCCCAGTTCGTCAACTTCAACGTCTCTCCATCTATAAACCCTTGCTCCAACTTGCTCTTCTCCACGCGCAACATATCTCGCAACCGTTCGATAAGAAAAATTTCTTGCAATAGGAACTCCCTCAGTGTTTCGTCTTATTCCTTGAGTGACAATTCTTTCACTTCTAATTGGGCGCCCTGTTGCTGAAAAAACCACCTCGCTCCATATTGTGTCAACATCGCCAATACTGTTTCCCGCGTTGTGAACTCGAAAATTTCTCATGAACATCACACTCTGCTCCATCGTCAATCTGATTGATGGAATATCGTCAACCAACTCTCCAGCATACCATTCAATCGTCATCGTCATCGTCCCCGATGCAATAGGATTGTCAACCAAATTAATAATCTGACCCGCTTCAGGGTGCCCGGTCGGCGCAACAACTCTTTCATACATTCTAACGGTGTAGGTCTTTTGTTCAAAAAGGTCAGAATTAACAGCACCCCACGGAAGCTCGGGGGTGAAACGCAAAGTTGGGTCTTCTGCTTGTCCACAAGCAACAAAGAACAACATCGCAACAAATAATAAAATAAAAACTCGAACAATTTTTTTCATATCTCTTCAATAATACCACATTTCCCCCGACTTGTATAGCATTTGAACCACATTTCTTTCAAGCAATTTTTTGCGCAAAAAAAATATAACACTCGTTTCCCATGACAAAATCACTGATCAACAGCTGAATCATTAACAATTAATGACCCTATTCACCTAAGCAATTCTATCCTTATTAAAAAATTTGACACATTTTGCTTGCAATTGCTTGTCAAAGCATTCTAATTGTGGTATTATATTAGAGTGTCTGCCGATTTTTAGACAGAACATCACTGTGTCAACCAAAAAACACAAAGGAGTTTAAAAAATATGTTTGATTCAATTCACGATTTTATTGCTGACCTCTCGGGGACAATTTGGGTTTTCATCGCCCTTGGAATTGTCGCGGTTGTCTTTATCATTTTCTTGATTTTGGGATTGCTCACTGGAGAGCAAAAAAAGATCAAGAGCGCTGCTAAAATCTTTTTGAGAAATCCTCATGAAAAGACGGCTTTTATGAGCGCAAAAGAAATGCCGATTAAAGTTCGCAAACAATTCAAAAGCGCAAAAATGAGCGGTGCGAAATACAGCGACGTCATCACCTATGACGCGTGTGTCACTGAACCATATCAAAAAAGTATCATTTCGAAAATTGTTGTCGCGACAATCCTTGCGACTGTTTTCTCACTCGTTTTGATTTTTGCAGCACTTTTGGTCGTGAGACCTTATCCATATGACGTCTCGACAGCCGCTGGGCTTCTTGTTGTTCTTGCACTCGGTTTCGTTTTCATCATCATTGCCGCGATTATTGCAGTGCTTTCCAAAAAAGGTCTCAACAAAACTTATGAAAACTATGTTGAAACTTTGGACAAGCTTGCAAGCGGAGAGCTTGTCAGTTCTTCTAATGAGCCTGTTTTTGAAAGCAGTGCTGAGCCAATTCGCGAAGAAACTCCAGACATTCATTCTTTCCCTCCAAGTGGTCCAATGAAAAATCAAGACACTTTCAACTCTCCAACAAGCCTTGACATTGAACTTGACAGCGTTGGAATCATGGAAGACAGCCCAAAATCAAGATTTGTGGAACCTCAACCAATGTTCTCTCAAGACTCACAACCGGGGCAATTCACACCAAACGAACCAGTAATCATTCAACAGAGAACAACAACAACCCACACCGCACCACCTCCAGTCATGCCAACAAACAATATTGCGGACGAAAGAGCAGCGGTTGACGCGGAAGTTCGCAAGGCAGTTGCGGAAGCGGAAAGAGCAAGAAAAGCGGCCTCCGCTGGAACAACAACGAGAACAGAAACAACAACAATGACAATTGAAACTGTTCATAACGCTCCGAACAATGCAAATCAAGGCAAAAACTCTGCTGATGACATCATTCAAAGAATTGACAAAATATCAAAAGAAGGCGCTCCCCTTGCAACAATGAAAGAGGTCGCAATGCTTCTTCAGCAAGAAAGAGCAAAACCAGAAAACAAATCCCCAGAACAACAGCAAAAACTAAATGCATCGCTCTCAACTCTTTTGAAAGCAATGTCAAGTGCTGGAAAGAAATAGTTTTGTGGATTCTAATATGGAATATTGAGTGTGTGAAGACAATAATTTGACAATGGTCTTCGACCCGTTTGACGCTGAATGCGAATGCAAGCAGAATCCGATAAAGCAGTCGAAGACTGTTGACAGTGGTCTTCGACCATCTTGACGGAGAGTGCAAATATATGCAGAACCCGACAGAACAGTCGAACACTGTTGAAAAGGGCTTTCAGCCCGTCTGTGAGAGATTGCTATTACGAGAGAATTCTCCAACAAAGGCACCAAAGATGCTTGATAAGGGTCTTCGACCCCTCTGTTGGGATGTTTTCATGTAAAAACAATCTCCGACAAGAGTGTGGAAAACACTTGCAGAGGTCTTTGGCATTCTTGACGCTGAACGCGAATACAAGCCAGAACCCGATAGAACAGTTGAAAACTGTTGACAGTGGTCTTTGACAGTGTGCCCAATGGAAGAATCTGACAAATTAAGTTGAAACCCTTGACAGCACTTATTCAATATTTCATCATTATTCCATCATTTTTATGTTAACAACTTTAAAAAGAGTATTATTAAAAAGCAATCCTATGCAACTATCACACACACGGCGGTTAGTCTACACCGCTGTGTTTGTTGCTTTAGGCGTCTTGATTCCTTTCGCGTTTCACACTGTTTTAGCAGGGCCTATTTTTTTGCCAATGCATATTCCAGTTCTGCTTGCTGGCATTTTGCTCGGCCCTCTATCGGGAGTAGTCGTTGGATTTTTGTCCCCACTCATCTCCTCTGCAACAGGAATGCCAACTTTTTTTATGCTTCCAATCATGATGGCACAACTCGCCACAACGGGATTCGTTTCGGGATTTTTGTCAAAAAGACTTCGTCTCTCTGTCTTTATTTCTCTGCCAACCGCAATGTTAGTCGGTCGCCTTGTTTTTGTTGCAATGTTTTATTTTGTGACGAATGCATTTGGATTCACTGTTCCAAGCATCAGCCCACTACTCAACGCAAACACTGTCTGGGCGTTTCTTTTTGTTATCGGCTGGCCCGGAATTGCGATTCAACTACTCATGATTCCACTTGTTGTCAAGAGCGTTGAAATGGGAAATTTTTCACTTATGCAAAGCAAAAACACAAAACTAATCAACACCGCCTCCTCAATGATACACCAAAAATCAGCAACCTTTGTTCTCATCAAAGACAGAAAAATCCAACTTTCCAAAATGGAAATTGGAGTCAAAAGTGCTTTAAAGCTCTACAAAAGCGACCCCTCTCTGCTAAGCAACGCAATTATTGTTGACAAAGTTGTTGGAAAAGCGGCTGCGATGATTTTCATCTTGGGAAAAATAAAATTCATTCATGCCCACGTTTTGTCGCATGATGCGAAAGAATTTCTCATCGAACACAACATTCCTTTCTCATTTGAAAAAGTTGTTTCAAATATCAAAAATCGAACTCATGATGACATTTGTCCACTAGAAAAAGCAGTCCTCAACGAAGACTGCCCAGAAAAAGGACTTCTTAAAATCGAAACAAAAATTGAGGAATTGATGAGAACTAAGAGTTAAAAGTAGAGCTTTATCACTCAAAGTGTGAAGAGTGAAGTTAAAATAAAGTTAATTTTATCTTTCACTTCACCCCAATAAAACTCCACACTCCACTCTAATAAAACCCTACTCAACATTCAACGCCAAGTGAACCAACTTGCCACCCTTTTTTGCGATTGATATTTCATCAAATCCAACTTTCGTTCCTTCGAACAAAATCACTTTTCCATTTGAATCAACAATGTCTTTTTTCAGCAACTTGTCAAGCAAGTATTTAAAATGATTCGGTTGAAATTCTGGTTCGGGCTCTTTTTCAACAATAACCCTTTGCGGAACACTAATTTTTCCCTCGTCCGAAATCGCAACCTTTTGCTCCACGATTCCGCTTGGAATAGCGACCCCTTTTTGTGAAGGGGTCTTTTTTATCACCATTTTTTTTCCTGTGTCGTTAATAATAAGAACGCCTTCCGATCTATTCAAAATCATATTCGGCTTCAATTCTTTCTTCTCTCCATCTTTTTCAATTTCAATCATGGCAACAGCACCGCCATCCCCCAACTGAACATCTCGAACACGCCCCAAAAATATTCCGTCTTGATTAAAGCACTCGGAATTGATTGGATTCTTCGCCCCCAAAGCATCAATTTGCCAAAATGGCTTCAAGCTTGAAGGATTCATGACAGCAAGAGCATCTGCATCAAGATTTTTAACAAACCTCAACTGAACAAACCTCTCGCTCATCTCGTCTCCCTCTTCATTCAAAACTTTCAGCATCTTAGTCTTCGACAATCTCTCGTCAAAAACAACATCCAAAACAACACCCTCAATTTCAGCACTCTGAAGGCTTACCACTCTTTTTCCAATAATAGCACTAATTTTTAGCATTAAGTAACTCTCCTCTGGTATCAATGTCTAAACTATATATTCATATGAAACAGATTGTCCTTTAATGCCTTAACAAACCACAAATTAAAAATAGAATCATCTTATGACCCGATTCTATTTTGCAATTTTTAAAAGTTCTTTATAAATTTCGACCATAGCCAAAGTGTCGAGATGACAATACTTCAAGAGATTTTTGCGAATTCTTTTTCTTTCTTTTTTGTCTCTTTTTTCAAGTGTTGCATACGCAAGACTCGCCGCCATCCCACCTTTGATGTCTTCATTTTTGCGATAGTCAAGTTCGGGGTGGTTTGGAAAAAGTGCGGGAAGAACGCTTTTAATTGAAAATTTTCCTTCCATCTCTTTGTTGTAATAGTATCCATTTTGAAAAACATCAAGAAGGTCGACAACTCTATCCGCCATCTCATAAAGCTTTTCCCTCAAATGTGGAAATGCTTTTGCCATGTCTTTGATGCTTCGTATTTCACTGTTTTTACTATATGCCACTATGGAACCACCGTCGCTTTTAATGTCTTTTGAGAGTCTTTCTGCGAGTTTTTTCCATTCCCTTTTGTTTTCTTTGGCCAAAAATTCTTTGTGCTTCAGTTTTCCTCCTTCTTTTTTTAAGATGTGGAGCGAATACTGAAAAGTGATTTGTTGAAACGGTTTTTCGCCGTCGTATTTTGGAATAGTGCTTGAATAGGTTTCAAAATCCAGAAAATAGATTGGAAATTTTAATTGTGACAAAAATCCTGCTATTCCATCTCTGTCGACATGCGGATTCAAATTGTCAAGAACAGTGTCAACCTGTCTTCTTTGCATATCCGTCAATTCAATTTCATTTTTTCGAATGTCTTCAAACGAAACAATGCCATTGCGATAGTTCAAAAACTTCTCAACTCCACCCATTTTGTAGACATTAAAAATGTTATTTTCGGGCAAATGTTTTGAGCAATGCGAGTAAAAAGAGCAAGGATATGGTGAAGAACAACTCTCATTTAAATCAATATTTGGCTCTTCTTTTGAGTCAACCACCTCCTTTGCGGTCGTCAAATTTTTCTCTACCTCTTCAAAAAATGGATCTATTGTTTCGGTTATATCTTCAATGTTAAAAAGTTTTTTTGCATCAATTTCCCCAGATTTAACATATTTGTTGTTGATAGCAACAAGATGACATTTATTGATTCTCAATCCACACAGTTGTGCAACATATTTCTGAAACGCAATGTCATGAAAATACACTGGTATTCGTCTTGTCGAAGTTTTGACCTCCATAATATCCCATGTTCCATCAAAATTATTCTTCAAAATATCAACAGTGCAATAAAAACCCTTTTCACTAAAAGTCGCTTCTGCAATAGCAGGAACATTTTTTTCAATAAGCCCTCTCGTTTTTTCACGCATCACTGCTATATCATTCCACCCGTCCTCTTTCAAGATTTTTGAATCGACCACTCCCTCAATCAAACCGTGCGCTCTTTTTGCCGCGCCACTACTCATTTCAAACAAAACATCCATTCCATCATCAAGCTCACTCGCTAGATATGGCTTGTGAGTTTTGAGCCAAAACTGCCTTTGGCAAATAATAAATGAGGTGTATTTGTTTTTTGAAATGTGTTGCATTTATTTTTCAATTATAACACAAAAAAAACTTAAACACAAATGTTTGAATGGGTTTGAAACTTGACGAGTGGAATTGACATTATTATTATTTTCATTCATTCCAAACTCCAACCTTATCGCCCTTTTTATCAAAATCACTTGACAAGGGCTTTCAGCCCTTCTGTGAGAGATTGTTTTTACTAAAACTTCTCCGACAGAGGCATAAAAGATGCTTCACAAGGGTCTTCGACCCCTTTGACGGAGAAGTGCAAGTGCAAGCAGAACCAGACAGAACAGTCGAAGACTGTTGACAAGGGTCTTCGACCCCTCTGTTGGAGAAGTTGTAGAGGCAGTTTCCGACAAAACTGTTGAAAACAGTTCAAAAGGGTCTTTGACCCTTTTGACGGATATGCGACTATTAGCAATTTCCGTCAAGAGGGCTTTAGTCCCTCTTGACGAATGTTTCTTCTGTATGGAATTCTCCGATAAAGGCATCCTAGATGCTTGACGATGGCTTGCTGATGTGATAAACTTTTCTCATGAAACTAATAATAGGTCTTGGAAACCCCGGCTCAAAATATGAACGAACTTATCACAACTTAGGCTTTATGGCAATTGATGCTCTTTGCATTGAGTGTGGACTCACAAAAGGAAAAAACAAAGCTTCTTCCGTTGTCTTTGAAACTTTTATTAATGATGAAAAAGTGGTTTTTGCAAAACCACAAACTTTTATGAACCGTTCCGGAAGTGCGGTGTCCTCCCTCATGAACAAATACGGCGCGGAGAATGAAGACCTCATCATTATCTATGACGACATTGACTTGGAACTTGGAAAAGTTCGAATCAGAGACTTAGGCAGCGCGGGCACTCACAACGGCATGCGTGACATCATCTCTTTCATCGACAGCGAAGACATCAAAAGAATACGTATCGGAGTCGGACGACCCCCAGCAAACATAGAACTCAAAGACTTCGTCTTGATGAACATCAAAAGCAACGAAATCCCAACATTCCGAGACGCAATGAACGAAGTCGTTGACCATATTTTGGGAAAATAGGGTGTGGAAGTTTTCAACTTTAATTCCATTTGAATTAATTCTTCGCAGTCTTTACTCACCCTGACACCTCGCAGTCTTATCACGAGCAGGACTTCATTGTGACATTTATTGCCCTCCCCCTCCCCACACACATCCCATTCTCTATTCCCGTATTCCCACCACAAACAAGTGAACACACACCATAGACTCACCGAATTACTAGACGCAATCCGAGACAAAAAAAATATCTCGGCTATTTGCAGTGGAGTAGGCGAGAGAACTTTCCTTTTTCATAAATGCCTAGACTATGTCAAAAAAAATTCTAGCACTCACTGTTTTCCTGCAATTTATGTTTGTTCTGATCTTCCATCAGCTCAAAGAGCATTCCATCAATTAAAATCCTTTCATCCTAAAACTTTCTTTTTGCCACCAAAAAATGATGTCCTTACCTATATTGAACACAAAAGCCTTGACATTGAATTTGACAGACTCGAGACTATGTCAAACGCCTTAAAAAATTCAAATTCGCTAATCGTCACGACAGTCAGCGCACTGACAGAGTTCTTTCCAAAAAGAGCCGTTTTTTTGAATTCTTCATTTGTTCTTTCAACAGTAAATGAAAGTGAAAAGTTAAAGACAAAGAGTGGAGATGCGAATAATTTAACAATATCTCCACTCTTTAATTTCCACCCCCCTCTCTTTTTTCCGAAATCTCTTGAAGAGATTACTGCTCTTCTTCACCAAATCGGCTATAAACGAGTTGAGCAAGTGTCCTCTCACGGCACTTTTAGTGTTCGTGGCGACATTATTGATATTTTCATCATTGGAGAACAAAACGGAACAAGGATTGAATTTTTCGGCGACGATATTGAAACAATGAAATTTTTTGATCCCGAAACTCACACAACTATTGAAACAATTTCAAGCATCACAGTTATTCCAGCAACCGACTTTTTGGTTTGTCAAAGTGACGACCCTAATCATTTAACAACATCTTCTCTCTCAAAAAAGTTCGCTCTTCCTCATTCCGAGCGAACTCAATCCATCCTCTCTTCCATTGATTTTCTTCTTGAACACAACCCCTCTTCTCCAGCTCTGTCTTGGCTTTTGCCACTTGTTCCTCATAACAATTTTTTTGAGTTTTTCTCTCCCTCTCTCGTTGTCTATGACGATGCAAAGCAGTGTCATGACTCTCTTTCTTCCCACCTCAGCGAACATCAAAATCGCTTCAAAACCCTTTTTGAAAAGGGTGAGGTTTATCATGAACTTGAAGTGTCCTCGACACTTTTGAATAAAAACACCACTCCTTTTAACCAGCTCAAAAACATTCAAAAAATTGCCTTTCATTCGACTTTGACTCAAAATCGTTTTTTTGAGCCAGAAGCACTTTTGAATTTTAGAACAAGTCATGTCCCGCTCTACAATCACAATTTCGCCGAACTAAAAAAAGATCTCGAAAATTTCAAAGACTATTCCGTGACTATTTGTTGCGGAAACGAAGTTTTAAAAGACAAACTGACCGCCTTGTTTTCAACCCTCAACCCTCAAACTTCAATGCCTAATAGCTCTGAGAGCAAAAGGATTGGTCAAATTGCAAAGGAGACTATTCGTTCCCCGTTGTTGGACTTCGGGCAAAATAGCGAGCAGTCAGTGAACACTCCCGCAGATGATACCTCAAAAAACAAAAAAAATTCTAACAACCATTGCGCGTTGAGACTTGAGGGCTGTGGGTTGAAAATAATCTCCGATTCTATCCCCGAATCCGTTCATCTTCCCGATGAAAAAATCATTCTCATATCAACAACCGCCCTCACCGGCAAAAAAGGAGAAAAGCAAAAACGCAAGACTCAAAAGGAGTATTTTGAACCCGAAGTCGGCTCCCATGTTGTCCATGACATTCATGGTGTTGGTTTTTTTGAAAAAGTAGTTCGCCTTGAATATGATGGTGCGTCTAGAGACTATTTTCTCATTCTCTACAAAAACAATGACAAACTTTATGTCCCAATCGAAAATGCCACAAGCCTTTCAAAATTCATTGGTGGTGGAGATATTGTCGACAAAGAATCCATCCCCCTCAACAAAATCGGTGGACAAGATTTTGAAAATCAAAAAGAAAAAGTCCGCAAAAAAGTCAAAGAACTTGCTTTCAACCTTGCTCATCTTTATGCAAAACGCGAACAATCCGTTGCCCACAAATACAGCGAAAACGACAGTTTCTTTGATGATTTTTGTCTCAAGTTCCCTTATGTCGAAACACCCTGCCAATTGCAAGCGTCAGAAGAATGTCTAGGCGATTTAACAAGCGGAAAAGTGATGGATAGGCTCCTTTGCGGTGACGTTGGATATGGAAAAACTGAAGTTGCGTTTCGAGTGGCATTCAAAGTCGCAACCGAAGGAAAACAAGTCGCACTCGTTTGCCCAACAACAATTCTTGCACGCCAACACTTTCATTCAGCCGTCACAAGGCTCGGTGAATTCGGAGTTCGAATTGCCCTTCTTTCTCGAATGAATTCAACAAAAGAAACAACGGCAATACTCGAAAAACTTGAAAATGGTGACATCGACATGGTGGTCGGAACTCATCGTGTGCTGTCCCCCGACGTCAAGTTCAAAGACCTTGGCTTGCTTGTCCTTGACGAAGAGCAACGTTTTGGGGTCGAAAGCAAAGAAAAACTCAAAACCCTCAAAGCAAACATCAATGTTCTTTCGATGTCGGCAACACCTATCCCTCGAACACTCCACATGTCACTCTCAGGCATTCGAGATTTGTCAACACTTGAAACTCCGCCAAGGGAGAGAAAAAGTGTTCAGACCTATGTCACGGGCTACAATGACTCTCTTATTATTGACGCGGTCACTCGTGAAGTAAACCGCAACGGTCAAGTATTCGTGGTCTACAACAATGTTTGCAAAATGGACGCATTTGAATCAAAAATTCAAAAACTCTTCCCCAATTTGGGAATAACAAGAGTTCATGGAAAAATGCAACCAAAAGAGCAAGAATACGCTCTCCGAACTTTTGTGGATGGAAAAACTCAAATACTCCTCACAACAACTATCATTGAAAACGGAATTGACATGCCAAGAGTCAACACCATCATCGTCATAAACTCGCAAAATTTTGGACTGTCTCAACTCTATCAGTTGAAAGGTCGTGTCGGAAGAACCCCTCTCCAAGGCTATGCCTATTTCACTTTTGACGAGGAGCAGCTGATGACAGAGACTGCAACAAAAAGACTTGAAGCTCTGACTCAACACACTGACCTTGGCTCTGGTTATCATATTGCAATGCAAGATCTCGCAATTCGTGGGGCGGGAAATATTTTGGGAGCAGAGCAAAGCGGACACATGGCAAAAGTTGGCTATGAAATGTATACCCGTCTTCTCTCTCAAGCTGTTCGAGAAATGACTGGTGAAGTGGACAACGATTTTGTCATGAAAAAAGAAGTCAAAGTCTTCACCGATTTCAATGCATTCGTCCCCGACGACTATATCACTGACGAAGAATGGAAAAGAAAAACCTATATGCGAATTTCAAGAATCTCAACTGTCGATGAAAGAAAACGTCTACTCCTTGATCTTGAGGACATCTATGGTAAAGTTCCCGAACCACTTTCAAACTTGATATCAGTCGCCCTAATTAAAAATCTTTCACAAAAACTAAATGTCATCTCCGTTTATCTCAACAAATTCAAAACCACACTAGTATTTGAAAAAGTCTCCGACATTCCAAGTGGATTTAATCCAAAAGATGTCCGCCTTGACCCAACCAAAGGCGAAATGAAATTTGTCGACCGAAAAGCCTTGATGAGATTTTTGTTGGGAGTGAATTAGTATTAAAAAAAAGCGCTTGTTGCAAAAGAATTCCAAAATCACCACAACAAAAAGCATTGGCAAAATGAGAAAATATGTGCTATTATTAAAGAAAAAACAACAAATATGAGGATGATAAAAAAATGAAAAAACGAATTTTAAAATTGATTTTGGTTGCGATTTTGGCAATGACTTTTGCAGTGCCGATGGTGGGATGTGACTCTTATGAAACGGGCTATGCTTGGAGTGAAGACTCTTTCTCGTTGACGGTTGAAGCAAGCGCCACTGAGGCGCGAATTGGAGATGAACTTGAATTCACTGCAACATTCAAAAACTTGAGCGGACGCAATCTTCGAGTGGCGTTGCGCTATCCTAGTTTTTTAAATGGGCGCATGTCCACAGTGACTGTTTTTGGAGAGAACTATGAAATCAATCGAAACCGCAACTCACTAAGTCGTGATGAAGTCATCGTGGAAACATGGAGGTTTGTTGTGACGGAAAATATGCTTCTTCGACCAAATTGCGCTAATTCGGCGAGATATCCTTACGACTATCCTCCACGATGTGAATATTGCCAACAATCCAACACATTTTATCAAGGCGAATGCAATTAGTAATGGTAAATGCAGTTTGGAAGCATGTCGATGTGAAGAGCCGCCTTTTGGAATTTTTACAGTATTTGTTTCTTTTTATAACAGAAGAATCGTTCCGCCATTTATGGGGGGAGCTGGCCCTGCTGATGTTGAAATAGGCAGGCATATTAGAATCAACATTATCAAGTAATATAAAAGAGTAGTTGCAAAAATTATTGTTTTCATATAATAACTGCAACAACAGCATCATGAATTCAAAGGAGAAAAACAAAAATGAAAACTAAAAGAAAAATAACGGGATTAATGATAGTCGTTTTAGCAATAATTTCAACAAGTTTATTTAGTTTTTTTGGATGTTCGGCGAGAAATCTTAATGAGGATGATTTTCGGTTGACACTTGAGGTGAGTCAAACAGAAGCACGAGTTGGTGACGTGATTGTTGTGACTGCGACTTTTGAGAACTTGAGTGGGAGGGATATTCCAGTTAGAACAAGGCTACACGGATTAGATTATTTTGGAAATGTTAACAACGTTTTGCAAATTGTTGCTTGGACTGAACGAACTGAATGGATATACATTACTTTACCAGGTAGACCTCCTAGAACAATATTTCAAAAAGATGCTTTTATAAAAATTCAAAGAACATTTGTAATAAGAGAACAAGAGAATTACATTGTCCAAGCAAACGCTATTCTTAATAATAGAAATTATATGAGAATACAAAAAGAAATAAGTATAACCATATGTATTTAGTTTTTTTGGTGTTTTTGGGTGTTCGGCAAGAACTCTGAGTGATGATGATTTTAGATTGACGTTTGAAGTTAGTCAAACAGAAGCACAAGTTGGCGATACTATTGTTGTGACAGCAACTTTTGAGAATTTGAGTGGGAGGAGATTGAGGGTTCAGGGGCATTCGCCACCTATAACAAATTTAAGGCAAATGATATCAATTGCTGTAATCTCAGAAAACTGTGACAGACTAGATTGGTGGTTTTTCGCAGTTGCAGGTCCAATTAGAAGAGTGACATTGAGAAGAGGTGCTATTATAGAAGTGCGAAAAGAATTCATTGCTCGTGAAGAGGGAAATTTTATAGCTTATGCAATGAGTTCATTTAGTATAGGCAGAGCGACGCACACGGACAGAATAAGAAATGAAGAAAGAAGAGTTAGAATAGGGAGAGTATCAGAAGATGTAAGAATTAAAATACAAGGAGAAAATAATAATGAAAACTAAAGTTATGGTGTCAACTTTGTCTACAATCACCCTACCAAGCAAAGTATACAATAAAACAAAATTATGGTATGATAATACCATAATTTTTAGGAGGCTTAAAGAAAAATGAAGAAAAAGATATTAAGTGCTATAATTATAGTAATAGCCATTACTGGACTAATTCTATTTGTTGGCTGTAGCAATTGGCAAGACTACGTGTTTCAAGACGGTGACTTTCTGTTGGAAGTAACATTAAATAAGGATACTGCATCTGTGGGCGATGTTGTTGAAATTACCGCAATTCTCACAAATAAGAGTGGGCAAACTTTACCTGTTGTTTTATCGAATGGAATACCTAGAGATGGAAGAAATAGATTTGAGGGGTCTATTGTTTCTGGGTTAACTTTTTTAGAAGAGTATAGAGGAGGTTTATTATCTGATATGCATTCAGGAACAAGGCGAGTAAGGTTGAGGGATGGAGAAAGTATCAGTGTAAAAAGAAAGCATGAAATTATAGTTTTAGAAATGGAGGATTCTTATTATATAACTCGCTTTGCGGGGGCAGTTGCTCGATTTAGCGTAGGCAGAGAGTCGGGGGATTCTATTTTCATAAAAAGTAATAATGTAGTTGAAATAACTATTATTTAAGGAGAAAAAATATGCAAAATACAAAAAAGAAAAACAAAATTATAATTATCACACTTTTAGTGTTGTTAGTTTCGCTTGTCATGATATTTTTGTTAGTTTCGAGAACTAATATACAGCAAGCTTTTGCGATGGAAGAATATTACTCTATTGAAGAAAAAGAAAATTTTTTTATAGTAGAACACTATGATGGAATTGAACCAATGTTCTCTGGTCATATTATTCGTGGAGGCGAGAGAGCGAGTCGCGCGGATCTAGACTGGTTTACTATTGGGATAAATGTAGTATGTAATTATACTGGGGATTTTGGCATCTTAACAAATGAACATAATGTTGAGAATCGCACAATATATCGAGGCGGAGCGGGTGCTTTTGGAAGAACAATCGGCTCTGCTAGAAGAAGTTGCCCTGATTATGATGCGGCTTTTATTCCATTTGAAAATCAAAACAATTGGGCACCGACTCCTTTTGCAAGGTATGGTGGAAATTTTTTTGGAAACATTAGTATGGGAGTGGAAAGCCTAATTATTGAAGGATTGCCTGTTAAAAGAATCGGCATAACAACTGGAATTTCAATGGGAACTATAAGTAGACAATAAAACAAAATTATGGTATGATAATACCAACCTTAAGGAGGGTTAAAATAAAATGAAAACTATGAAGAAAATTAATTTAGCAACATTGATATTATCTTGCTTGAGTAGTGTTTTTTCATTAATATGGCTGTTTTTTTTGAATTTTAGAATGTTGGCAACAACACCATTTATAAGTTTTTTGCTAAATGCATTAGGGATAGTAATAATTTTTTGTAGTGTTATTATTATTTTTTTAGCAGTAGTTGATTTTATGAAAAACTACAAATGGACTATTATTGTTATATTAGTTTTAATCCTGCTAATAATTATTTCAAAAATAGGAATGGGAATAATTTTGTCAAATCTTTTTTGGCCTTTTAATTGGCTCTCTTTTTTGGTGCCGAGTATCCTTGTTTATGCGACAATAATTATTCTTTTTATCATTAAAAGTCACAAAAAATCAAACAAACAAAATTTTTTAAAAAAAGGAGATTCAAATAATAATGAAACAAATGAAAACTAAAGTTATGGTGTCAACATTAATCGCAATGCTAATTATTGTTGTAGGCGCATTTTTTGCTCTAACTACTACTACGAGACATACCTTGGCGATGTCTTGCGAAAATGAAAAGAGTTATTTATCCAGTTGCTACATTGTGGAAATTGATTATATTAACGAGGAACATAATTTTGTCCAAACAATGTCCTCAAGGCGGACGGTCTTTGGCGGAGATTTGGTTCGGCGCCGAAATTTTTTTGGTTTTGTTGTAGATAGTGGCACAATAACAATAAATGCAATGTGCAATGAAACAAGAGAGATGGGTGTTTTGACCGCAAGGCATGTGTTGCAAGACTATTTTAGAGCGTATGCTCGTCAAGATTATAGCAACATATTTATAGGGAGAAGCACTTCGGCACATCGAGATATGACTACAGACTCTGCCTTTGTTCCTTTTAGATATCAAGATAATTGGAATGTCACACCCAATGTTAGATATGGAAACACCACTTTTACTAATATTAGATTGGGGACTGAGGAATTGATAGTGCGAGCTTATAATGAAGGCTTGCCAACAATGAAAATAGGACTAACAACAGGCATTACTTATGGAATAATTGCACATCCCCATCATGATGCAGTTCAAACTGGGAGTATTTTTTGGGGATGTAGTGGGACTATGATGTATTATAATACAATTCTGTTACAAAGTTATGGGTCTCCGGGAGATAGCGGCGGGCCAGTCTTTATTGTTGAAAATGGATTTTATTATCTTGTAGGCATGATAATTGGCGGTAGCCCTACTACCGATGCTACATGGGTTGTTCGAATTACAAAGATAATGGAAAATCTAAATATAACTCCTATCACAAACGACAACTATCATGGTATTCAAATACTCCGTTATGGACAATTTAACAACATCGGAACTAACTTACATAGAACTTACCGGCTTTGCCTCATCTGCATCGTTACTATCAGGCAATCTCACTATTCCTTCAATAATTAACGGAAGAAATTTAACACGAATCGGCAGCTCTGCCTTTGCAAATCAACCTCATTTGACAAGCATAAATTTACCAGAAGGCTTGCAAACCATAGGAAATTCTGCATTTGCGAACTCTGGAGTTATGAATGTGCATATTCCCTCCACTATCACGCACATTGGGGATTGGGCATTTGGGTGGGCAAGTTCTCTTCAAACGGTTCATATTGGAACGAATAGTCAGCTTCAGCACATTGGTTCTCATGCTTTTCATGGAAGTCCTGTTCGTTCCATTTTCATCCCTCATGGAGTTTTAGATTTTGCGTGGGGGTATGGCATGAATTGGCTTGAGGGTATTTATGTTCCGGAGAATCATGTCGCGTTTTATTCTCGGAATGGTATTCTCTACAATCGAATGGCAGATGGCAATTTTTCGTTTCGACACATTCCAAATTTTGTTTCTGGAAATATTGAGATTCCATATGGCGTGACGACTATTCCGCGAGAGTTTCGCAATCGTGAGGGGATTCGCCAAGTAACGATTCCGTCATCGTAGTAAGCGTGAATGGTGATGCTTTCGGTGGGATGCGAGCTGACATTGAGATTGTGTTGCATTTGAATAGTCATTTGAACTTGTTTGGACTTCACGAAAGGGTGACGGGCGTTGTTTTGCCGGATGGGCTAATGAGCGTGCCAAGCGGTGCTTTTCAAGGGACGACAAGACTAAGAAGTATCTATATTCCCGACTCTGTAACGGAAATTGGAGAAAATGCATTTTGCAATTCTGGACTTGAAAATCTGACTATTTCTTCCAATATCCACTATATATCCGAAAGCGCATTTTTTAGAGCCAACTCGAATCTCTTGATAACATGGCATTTCAACCCTCAGCTGGATTCGACAGGTTTCTTGAGGTTTGTTGAGAGAGTCTTTGTTCCGCATGAAACGACTGAAATTCTGCCATTTGCTTTTGCAGGAGCGACAAGGTTGAGAGCAATATATATTCCAAACACTGTGAATTTCATTGGAGCTTTTGCGTTCTATGGCACGACGAACCTTGAAGAGGTCACTATTCCGAGTTCGGTCACAAACATCGGCATTTCAGCGTTTGCGAATTCTGGAGTTCAAGTTGTCAATTTTATCACGGGAGCATGGAAGTCTTTTTTGAGCGATTCTGTGTTTGAAAGAGCAAAGAATTTGGTTGCAGTCAACAATATTTCAGAGAGAATGGAACGGATTGGGTCACGAGCGTTTTCGCAAACCTACAGTTTGGAAAGCATCACAATCAATGAGAGAGTGTGGGTGATAGGATATCGAGCGTTTCAATATTCTGGAATTAGAAGCATATACTTTGCGGACACAAGCAATTTGATGATAATGGACAGAAGACTGGAAACAATAGGCGATTTCGCCTTTGCCAACACTTCTTTGAGCAATATCATTATTCCACAATCCGTGACAAGAATCGGAGCAGGCGCGTTCTATGGCTGGAGCCCGAACCAAACCATCTTCATCTCGGGAAGAGAATATGCCCCGGGTGGATTCTGGACATATGAATGGGACGAACTTTGGAGCGGGGACGCAACGGTTGTGTTTTGGCCGAATATTGACAGACCGATTGTTGGTTCGCCAGTGCCACCAAATCACACCCGAGTTCATTTCTACAATTCGCATGGGTGGACAAATCCAGCAGCGCATGCTTGGAGAAGAAATCTTTTCGGAACATATGATTATTTGCTGGGAAGTTGGGGCTCTCCTCAGCAAACGATGACAAGAAATTTGGGGAGCAATTGGTGGTTTGTTGATGTTATGATTTGGCAAGGCGGTGGATTCAATATCATTATTTACTGCCGAGAAAATGGTTCTGTCAAAAGAACAGGGCAACATTGGATTCAAATCGGAAGCGAGAAGTTTATAGTTTCGGTTCAGCCTCACGTTAGTTTGTTGCATTTGTCTTTTGATATCCACACGACAACCCGAGTGTATTTCTACAACTCTAACCCCAAACTATGGCTCCAACCAAGAGCGCACGCATGGAACTATCACAACTATCGAATAACTGGTTCCTTCAACTCACCAGCTCAAAACATGACCCAAGTTGAAGGAACAAACTTTTGGTTCATCGACATCCCAATGAACGCAGAAACAAGTCCGTTTATGCTAATGTTGCACATCGGCAGATGCTCATGTTGTGGCGGAAAATATGACTACCAAAACAGAATCTACTCATGGTTCATTGAAAACACTATGTTGTTGCATATTTGGGGGGGATCTTAAAAACACATTAACACACAGCAACAAAAACAAAAAGACTATCATCAGTAAGACGATAGTCTTTTTTTGAGTAGAAAACTCTTGGCAAGGGTCTTCGACCCATCTGTTGGAGAATTTCTTGTAAAAGTAATTTCTCACAAAAGTATCAAAGATACTTGACAAGAGTCTTCGACCCCTTTGTGGAGATGTCTCTAATAATAGCAATCTCCCACAAAAGTATCGAAGATACTTGATAAGGGTCTTTGATCCTCTTGACGGAGAGTGCTAGTTCAAGCAGAACCTGACAAAGCAGTCGAAGACTGTTGACAAGGGTCTTCGACCCTCTTGACGCTGAACGCGAATACAAGCCAGAACCCGACAGAACAGTTGAAAACTGTTGACAAATCATCAACCGCTAATCTTCACAATTTCTGTCGCCACCTTTTCGCAAAAGGTTTTGTCGTGTTCGACGAAAATCATTGTTGGTTTGTTTTCAATGAGCATTTCCTCAATTTGAATTCTTGAGAGAATATCAACATAATTTAATGCTTCATCCCAAACATAGAGATGTGCTTTTTCTGCAAGGCTTTTTGCGATGAGGACTTTCTTTTTTTGTCCAGCACTAAAATCTTTCATATCTTTTTCGAACTGATTTTCTGAAAAATCCAACTTGTGAAGGAGCATTCGAAAATGAGTTTCATCGACACCCTCTTCTCTTGCATAGTCCCTCAAATTGCCTTTTAAATGCGAAGCATCTTGCGGAACGAACGAAATTTTCAGTCTACTTCCAATATTGACATTTCCCGAATGAGGAATTTTTTGTCCCATGATTAGTTTCAAAACACTGCTTTTTCCGCTTCCATTAACACCCTCTAATGCAATTCTCTGTCCTCTCTCAATAGAGATGTTGAACCCTTTCAAAACTTTTTTTTCTCCAAATATTATTGCAACATCCGCCATTGAAATCAACCTTTCTGCAAAATATTTCTCGGTTTCAATTTTTATTGAGTCAGCACGTTCAATATTTTTTAATAGTTTCGACTTTTCTTCAATTGAGTCGTTTTGTCTTTTTTCAATCGCCTTGCTTCTCTTCATCATGCTCGCCGACTTTGCTCCAACAAACCCTCTGTCGACTGGACCACTTCCAAACTTTGAACTCTCGACTTTATCTGACCACCTTGCCGTCCTCTCGCTTGCCTTTTTCAATCTCGTTATTTCACTCTCCAGCTTTCGGTTTTCTGCCATCTCAAACGCATCTCTCTTTTCTTTCTCTCTTAACCATGTTGAAAAATTTCCGCTAATTATCTCAATATTTTCCTTATTAATTGAAAGAATATGACTAACGCATTCGTCCAAAAACGCTCTATCATGGGAAACCAAAATGAACCCTTTTTTTCCTTTGAGATACTTTGCCAAAATCTCTCTCCCAACAATATCCAAATGATTTGTCGGCTCATCAATCAAGAGAAAGTTATTCTCATTCAAAAAAAGTCCCGCGAGTAGGATCTTTGTTTTTTCTCCTCCACTAAGAGTTAAGTATTGTCTCCACAAAATGTCTTCATCAATACTAAGGAGCGAAAACTCTTTTTGAATTTGCCAAATTTCCGCGCTCGGTGCAACTTCATTCAATATTTCAACAACAAGATTGTCCTCATTCTTCACTTCCATTGGAAAATAGTCAAACTTAACGCTTTTAGAAATCACCCCATTATATTCCAAATCACCCTTCAAAAGTTTCAAAAAAGTGGTCTTACCCCGACCATTGCGTCCGCAAAAACCAAGTCTCCAATCGGTGTCGATTGAAAACGAAACTTTGTCAAATATTTTATCAGAACTGCCCTCATAGGCAAATGTTAATTTTTGAATATTAATAAGAGACATTTTTAAAATTATTGGATATTGAATATATGTTGTCAAGTATCTTCGATACTTTTGTGAGAAATTACTTTTACAAGAAATTCTCCGACAAGAGGGTCGAAGACCCATGTCAAGTATTTTGAGTCAACGACAGAAATTTCTCATTAGTCAGTTTTTTGTAAAACATGACAGATTTCGACTCAAAAAGTAATGTCAAGTGTCTTCAATACTTTTGTGAGAAATTGTTTTTACAAGAAATTCTCCAACAGAGGGGTCGAAGACCCTTGTCAAGGGTCTTTGTTACTTTTGTTAAGACTTTTTTGTTATTGCAATCACGTTAAGACAAACCAACCGAAGGTTGTCAAATTTATTTTCTATCCTCAACTATTCAATATCTTATTCAACCTGTGTCTTAGTCCGCTTTTTGAAATTCCAAGCATGCCCGCAAGCTCTTCATAGCTTGCACTTGGGTTTTTTTCGCGTGCTTCTGCTACTTCTTTGAGTTTTTCATCCAAAGTGTCAAAAACACCTCTTTCTTGAAGTTTTTTTATTGCTTCAATCTGCTCATGAGACGAGACTAGGCTTTTGTTGATGTTTGAAACGTCATAATTTGAAAGACGATTCGCTTTCGCCCTAACATTTTTCAAAACAGTTATTTCATGAAGAGAAAGAACCGCTTTCGGAGCGCCAAGTGCAGCAAGAGCGTCCGTCACCTTTTCTGCCCCTTTGACATAAACAACGAATTTATTTTGATGAATTATTTTTTTCGCTTCAACCCCGAACTTGTCCATTGCTCTAACAATATCGTCCGCCATCTCCTCTTCATGAACTTTGAACTCAAGATGATAGCCATGCGAAATCGAAATTGAACCTGTCCACAAAAAAGTAGCACTCAAAAAAGCCTTTTCTTTTGAACGAGCAGAGTTCGCAATCGAGCGAATTAATTCAGTCTTTACTATGTTTGTTAAACTCATATTAGTGAATAGTGAATAGTTGTTATTCACTAGTTTTCCTAAACTCAGGAGCTTGACCAAAGTTCGCAATCAACTCTTTCGGCAAACCCATCCTTTCGATTCGTTCGAGTCCAACGGAAAAATCTCCAACCCTATCTGCCGAGTGTGCATCACTGTTGATAACAAATTTAACCCCCTCGCTTGCTATTGTTTCAATCTCGCTGTCAGTCAAAACTATTCTTTTTCCATTTAACTCAATAAAAGTTCCAAAATGTTTCGCCGCTCTTGCAACCTCTTTGACATCTGACTTTATTCCCAAGTTCAAATGAGACACTATGCTTATTGGATAGTTTTCAATCATCTTGACATAAGCATTAGTGTTTTTCGCAACCATTCTGCTTGAACTTAACCCAAAAAGATTCGGCCAGAAAAATCCAAAATGGTCTCCCAATTTCCAAGTTCGAACAAACTTGTGATAACCGCAAACAATGATGTCCAGCTTACTCCAATCTTCCTCTCTGACATCAACTCTTCCATCACACCCCATCAAATTCGCTTCAACACCGAGTAGTATTTTTAAATCGGGAAACTTTTTTTGAACCTCTTTCCTCTCTTTCCAAACCTCATCAAAAAACTTTTTTCGCTTCACTCGAAAGAGCATATGCGAAAATCCGTGGTCTGTTATTGCAATTTCTTTCAGCCCTTTTTCCACTGCAACCCTGCAGTTTTCTTCTAATGTCCCCGTTCCATGTGAATGAACAGTGTGAGTGTGATAATCTCCAAATAATAACATTTCTTTGAAATTTTATTTAGTGAGTAGTTGTTATTAAAATTTTTTGACTTTGCCTATCGCAACATTAATAATTTTTTTAACCTGCACTATTCACTGCCTAAATAAATTCTATTTCTTCCTCGAGTTCAAACCCAAACTCTTCCTTAACTCTTGCTTTTATTGTTTTGATTAGATCTTTGACGGCTTTGGCTGAAGCGAAACCTGTGTTCAAAATAAAATTTGCATGAACCCTTGACACTTCCGCTCCATCAATTGAAAGCCCTTTTAATCCAGCATTGTCTATGTAATACCCCGCTGGCTTTTCTCCCCCTTTAAAAACACTCCCCGCACTTGCCCCAACAGGTTGGGTCTTTCTTCGAAACTCCCGATATTTTGTCATCTTCAAAGAAATTTCCATCTTGTTTGATGAAGTTCCTCTGATTGCAACCCGAAGAATAACGTCTCTCTCGCAACCATTGTGCCTTGACTTAAAAAAACTATTCCGATATTCAAAACCACACTCTTCATTCGTTAATCTCACGATTTCGCCATTCCTCAAAACTTCAACAAACTCAACAACATCTTTCATTGACGAGCAGTGAGCCCCCGCATTCATGAAAACCGCCCCACCCATAGTTCCGGGAATTCCTTCTGCAAATTCGAGTCCAGACAATGACTTGTCAAGAAAAAATCGTGCAACATGAGAAAGCCGAGTTCCGCTGTCAAAAACATAGGTCTTTGAGTTTGGAGTTGACACCAAATTAATTTTGTCTTCCACTCCAGATTTCACACTCCACTCTTCACACTCAGAAATATTGTTGGTTCTATTAATCAAAACAACGCCCTCAATTCCATCATCGCTGACCAAAACATTGCTCCCTCCTCCCAAAATTTTAATATTTTCGTATTTTTTGACGCATTCAACGATTGCATCAACAGAATAACACTCAATGAGCATCTCTGCTTTCCCGCCAATTTTAAAGGTGGTGTAGTTCTTTAGTTTTGCATTCGTTTTGATTAGATAGTCATTATTCATTTATTATACTCCTTTTTTTTCATCAAGTCAAGTAATTATGTATGCCATATATTGGCGAATAGTGAATACTAATAGTGAATAGTTTATCGTCAAAGGTTTTCAGTATTTTGGTTTAAATTTTAAAAATTAATTTTTCATGCATTCTTCGCTATTCACTATTCACCACAAAATCTCTTTACAAACATTGAAAAATGTGCTATGCTAAACTCAGTCAAAAGAAACTCAAAGAAAAACTATGGAACTTTATGAAGCTCACAAGTTAATAATCAATGCAAAAGCAATCATGCACATTGATGGAAAAATGATTGTTCCTCGTGCGGAAACCCAAAGCGTGCTTGCCCTTCTTGGAAGGCATAGTTTTGAGATGATTTCTCATCTTTTCAAAAAAGAAAGTTCAAACCGCGAAGACTACACCAACCTTTTGACTTTTCTCAATATTTTGCGGTTTCATGCACTCTCTCCAAAAATTGATTCTTTTGACCTCAACGCTCTGCAATCACTCCACAAAAAGCTTTTCCACCACATCAAAGGTGCTGGGATTATTCGAAAAAACAACAAAGAACTCGCAAGCGCATCATGCATAGACTTTAAGCTTCTTCCTGCATCATTGCGCTCATTCTTTTCCCACATGAACAAACTTGCAACTCGCTCCGCTCCATCAGAAAAAAGAGTTCAACCCTTTTCTCAAAAAAATTCCCCAACGCTCGCAAAAAACGACTTCGCAACACTTCTTGCAAGCCTCTACAGAGAGTTTTTAATTCTCTCTCCATTTATTGTTGGAAACACCATAGTTGCAAAAGTCTTCTTTGAGTTTTTCGCAAACTCTCACAAATTCTCAATTGAATATAACAAAGTGCGTGCGAAAGAATTCAACGAAGCCGAAGTCGCAGCAATTGTTGCGGATGATGCAAAGCCCCTCTTCAATGTTTTTTCAGAATGCCTAGTCCACCTCAGCGAAGGTTGCATATCTCACCAATATTCTCTTCCGCAAGGAATCGAATAGTCAGTGAATATTTGCTGTCAAAATGCTTGATTATTAATAACTCTAATCTTCACTGTTAACTGTTCACTATTAACAATTCACTTTAAATGACCACTCTTTCTCAAAAAATCTCCAACATTCTAAAAACTCTTCCTCACTCCGCTGGTGTCTATTTTTTCAAAAACTCTAGCGGTGAAATTCTTTATATTGGAAAGGCAAATAATCTTAAAAATCGTGTTTCATCCTATTTTAATTCTTCTGCAAAAAATGAGCGCCTAACGATTTTGGTTCAAAATATTGACACCATTGACTACATTCTTGCAATATCAGAAAAAAACGCTCTTTCACTTGAAGCGAACCTCGTTAAATTCCATCAACCAAAATTCAACATACTCCTAAAAGACGGAAAAAGCCCGCCCTACATTCGCATCAAGTTGACAGATGACTATCCCTCAGTTGAAATAACTCGAACAATCCGCAAAGACGGAGCAAAATATTTTGGACCTTACTTCGGTGGAGTTCGTGTTAATGATGTTGTTAACATCCTAAAAAGTGCCTATAAAGTTCGAACTTGCACCAAAACCGTTTTCAAAAGTGCAAAAAGAGAATGTCTTGATTATCACATTAACCTTTGCTTCGGCACTTGTCAAAACCGAATTTCAAAAGAAGAATACCACGAAAACCTCAGCCATGCAATCGCCTTTCTGAGAGGAAAAGACAGAACAGCTCATGACACTATTTTTCAAAAAATGATGGATGCTGCGGACAAAGAAGAATTCGAACGTGCAATGTCTTATAAAGAACAACTCGCGACTTTAGAAAAATTGAAAGAACGTGAACTCACCGACCTCATCGGAGAGAGTGGCGAAGTAAACCTCGATGCCTATTCAATTCAATCCGACGAACATCTCACCGTCATTTCTCAAGTCATCGTCAGAGGTGCAAAACTAATGGGAATCAACAACTACTCCTTTGAAACCTTAACAAACGATGGCGACGCCTTGATGAGTTTCATGACCCAATACTACTCAAAGAACCATGTGCTTCCAGAGGAAATTTTGATTGATGAAATGCACAATAGCTGTGAAAGTGATTTTGCCGAAAACACTAACACCCAAACAGCGAACGACGTCGCTCAAGATGCTCCAAACAACTTTCTTCTTGAGGATTTCCTCCAATCTCTCTCTTCTCGCAAAATAGAAATCGTCACTCCTCAAAAAGGAAAGAAAAAATCACTCGTCAAACTCGCTCGTGAAAACGCACTTGAACATCTTGAAAAAGGTCGAAACAAGGATGAAAGAGAACTCAACCGAACAACAAGAGCCGCCGATGACCTTGCAAAAATGCTTAAGATCTCTTCTGCAAAACGCATTGAATGCTATGATATTTCAAACATTTCCGGCTCTTTCAATGTCGCATCTCGTGTTGTCTTTGAAAATGGAGTGCCTAGCAAAAAATCATATCGTCACTACAAAATCAAAACAGTCGTTGGAGCAGATGATTTTGCGAGTATGGCGGAAGTGATTGCAAGAAGATTTCGCAATTCGGCAAACAATCATGGTGGAAGAGAAGAGTCTAGAATGAGAAGTGGAGATGAGGATAAAATTGATTTGACAACATTATTCCCACTCTCCAAAGACGAAGCCTTGCCAAGTCTTATCGTCATTGACGGCGGACGAGGTCAACTAAGCTCTGCTGTTGAGTCACTAAAAAAAGCGGGATTTGATGGTCTTAATATTATCGGCCTTGCAAAAAAAGAAGAGGAAATATATTTGCCAAACGAACCATTTCCGCTCAAGTTCGACCTCAAATCAAACGCAATGCTACTCCTCATTCGAATAAGAGATGAAGCCCACCGCTTTGCGCTAAAATATCACAAGAAATTACGGGAGAAGATTTAGTTAATATCGAACATTGAATAGTGAATAGTTATTGTAAAAAATTTTTTTACTCAACTCTAACTTATCACTATTCACTCTTCCATATTCACTATTCACTAAAAACCATGAAAAGAACAAGAAAAATATTAACCGACCCAACTCATATTGATGTTGACATTGATGAATTCGCAACCGAGCTTGACCTTGAAATTCTCTCCCGCGGAGACAAGGAGACAATCAAAATTTCGACAGTCAACATCTCTCGTCCGGGACTGCAGCTTGCTGGATTTTTTGAACACTTCGCATCAGAGCGTGTTCAAATTTTCGGTGAACAAGAATTCGCATATTTGAACACTTTGCCAAAATATGAGAGAAAACGTGCAATCGAAAATCTTTTCAAACACGATTTTCCATGCCTAATCCTGACATCAAAACTCGATGCTCACGAGGAAGTCATTGAAGCAGCGGAAAAATTCAAACGAGTCGTTTTGAGAGCAAAGGAACGTTCGACTCTTATCATTCGTGCCCTTTGGTCTTATCTCAACACGGTGCTTGCTCCCTCTTTAACAATGCATGGAGTTCTTGTTGACCTCTATGGCGTTGGCATGCTCATCATCGGTGACAGTAGTGTCGGAAAAAGTGAGGCAGCACTTGAACTCATCCAAAGAAACCATCGCCTTATTGCAGACGACGCGGTCACCATTTCCCGAATAAGCGACAGTCTCATTGGAACATCACCGCCGAATATTCGCCATTTCATGGAAGTTCGAGGTTTCGGCATTATCAACGTTTCATCAATGTATGGCGCGGGCTCTGTCAAGCTCAATCAGGTCATCGACATGGTTGTCAAACTTGAAGAATGGGACACCACAAAAAAATATAACCGTCTTGGCGACTCAAAAGAAAGCTATGATATATTAGGGCTAAAAATTCCGCTCTACACTATTCCCGTCAAACCCGGCAGAAATATCGCCGCTGTTCTTGAAGTCGGCGCAAGAAATTTCCGACTCCAAAGCATGGGCTATAATGTCCTAGAAGAACTTGACAGACGCGTTTTTAGCAATTAACATTGATATCAAATAGGCGCGGGAAATTAATTTTTGCAACACATATTAATACCAAAGCTCTAATAATGGTTTGCGAGGGATTTCTTATGCTAAAATTTATCCAACAAAAGCATCAAAGATACTTGACAGAGGTTTTCAACTGTTCCGTCGGGTTCTGCTTGTATTCGCATTCAGCATCAAACGGAAAACCTTTGTCAGCAGTTTTTGACTGTTTTGTCCGATTTCTGCGAGTATCTTCAATACTCTTGTCGGATATTGCTATTACTAGAAATTCCCTAACAAGAGGGTCGAAGACCCTTGTCAAGCATCTTTGATGCCTTTGTCGGAGAAGTTCAAGTAATAGAAATTTCCTTCAAAAGGGCTGAAAGCCCTTGTCAACAGTCTTCGACTGCTTTGTTGGGTTCTGCTTGTATTCGCACTCTCCGTCAAGAGGATCGAAGACCTTTTTCAAGTATCTTTGATGCCCCTGTCGGAGAAGTTCTCTTAATAGCAATCTCTCACAAATGGGCTGAAAGCCCTTGTCAACAGTCTTCGACTGGTTTGTCGGGTTCTGCGTGTATTTGCACTTCTCCGTCAAGAGAGTCGAAGACCTTTTTCGAGTATCTTTGATGCCTTTTTGGAGAAGTTCTAGTAAAAACAATCTCTCACAGAAAGGCCAAAGACCATTTTTAAGGGTCTTCGGCTGGTTTATGAACCTATTCCATATTCAAGCAATCTCTCACAAAAGCATTGAAAATGCTTGACAAGGCGATTTTTAAATGATATACTAGCTTGATTGTTTTAAAAAACAACACCATATACACACACAAGGAGACCAAAAATAATGAAACCAGAAATTCATCCAGATTATCACGAAGTTGAAATCGAATGTGCTTGCGGAGAAAAATTCCTCAACGGCACAACTAAAAAAGGCGACAAATACAATGTTGACGTTTGCAACAAGTGTCACCCTTTCTACACCAAGAAAATAAAACACGAAGCTGCTGGTGGAAGAATCGACAAGTTCAACAAACGCTACGCGAAATAATTATTGAATATGGAATATTGAATAGGTAAAAGAAAAAATATTTGAAATCACCTATTCAATATTCAATGTTCCATATTCCATGCTCAATAATAATTTGAAAAAGAACCAAAAAACTCACAAACCCCTCTCCTACGGCGGGCAAGCACTGCTTGAAGGCGTCATGATGCGCGGAAAAAACGGCATGGCGTTGTCTATTGTTGCACCCGATGGCGAGATTATGACCGAAACCACGAGACTAAAAAAGTCTGGTGGTTTTGTTTCGTTCCTCAAAAAAACTCCAATAATTCGTGGTTGCATCGCTTTTTTCGCTTCAATGAAAATGTCGGTTTCAACACTTTTGAAAAGTGCTGAAGTTTCGACGGAAAAAGATGAAAATCCGGGGAAAGGCTGGATGTATTTTTCTGCCGTTCTCGGACTTTTGCTTTCTGTTGGGATTTTTATTGTTCTTCCTTTCTTGCTCTCGACCTATGTCTTTCTTCCTCTTAACCTCCATGTCATGTGGCAAACCTTGATTGAAAGCGGACTGCGACTCATTATTTTTATCTTATTTTTATTTTTGATGTCGAGAATAAAAGACATTAGGCGGAACTTTATGTTCCATGGTGCAGAGCATAAAACTATTAATTGCTATGAAAAAGCAATGAAAAATGGCGAATTTGACGAAAATGGCAGGGTCTTGGATAGTGCGATGACGATTGAAAGAGTCAAGGAATGCTCAACTCGTCACAACCGCTGTGGAACGACTTTCCTCTTTTTCGTCATGATTATTTCAATCGTCGTCTTTGCACTCGCAACATGGCTGTTTGAAATATGGGGAATAAACGAATACAATCTCGGTCGTGCGGGCTCAATGTTTTCTCGAATGGGCATAAGACTCGCAATGCTTCCACTTGTTGCAGGACTTTCGTTTGAACTGTTGAAACTTCTTGCGATGCTCCCTGACAATTGGTTCTTCAATCTTCCAAAATTGCCCGGACTAGCATTGCAACGCTTAACGACCTATGAACCGAATGACGAGAGAATGCTTGAAGTCGCAATCACAAGCTTCATGGCCGCAAAAGCGATGGACGAAGACGAAAACTCGGAAGACATCAGATTCGGACAAAAGACAATCTCCGAAATCAAAGAAAAAATTTCCTTTGAACTAACTAACACAAATGCTGACCCAAGCGAAGTGGACTGGATAATCTGTCATGTCTTCAAATGCAGAAGAAGCGAAATATCCCAGCAAGGCAAATCAACACTCGACCAATATCTTGCAATCAAAGACATTTTAAAGCGAAGAAAACTCCGCGAGCCATTGTGGTATATCCTTGGCTACACCGATTTTTATAAATCTCGCATATTCGTTGACAAGAACGTCTTGATTCCAAGAAATGACACCGAAATTTTGGTCGACGAAGCGATCAAATTAATAGAAAGTGGGATGCTTGGAGTGAAGGGTGATGCTAACAACAATTCAACATTGTCCACTCTCTCTCAAACAACCGTTCTTGAAATTGGAACAGGGAGTGGTTGCATTTCAAAAGCTATTGCAAAATTCACCAACGCAAAGGTTTATGCAAGCGACATTAGCTCTGGCGCATTGAAAGTCGCAAAGAAAAATCTGGGTAACAAAGTCATCCTTTTAAAAGGTGATATGTTTGAGTTTGAAAATGGAGAATTGAATGTGAACAATGAAGATAATAAAGAGCTAAAAGAAAGCCCCTCAACATCTTTTCTTTCCACTTTCCAGCCACCACTCTTTGACTTGATTATCTCCAATCCTCCCTATATTAGACGCGATGTTATTGAAACGCTTGACGACGAAGTCAAAAATTTTGAACCAAAACTCGCGCTCGACGGAGGCGAAGACGGTTTGAAATTCTATCGCAAGTTCGCAATCGAATCTCCAAAACACCTCTCCAGCAATGGACACTTGATGCTTGAAATCGGTTTCGACCAAGCCGAGAAAATAACCGCGCTCCTCCAAGAAAATTTCACTGACCTAAAAGTCATCAAAGATTTGAACGGACAAGACAGAGTCATTGTTGCGAAAAAACCGTCTTCGACGGATTTGTCAGCTGGTTCTGCTGCAATATAATTGCGTCAAAAGTCGCGTAACATAAAACCGACTTCGACGGATTTGACTAATTAAATTGATATCTATCCTCCAAATTCTGGCAGACTTAAAATTTTTTGAAAAGGTGCGGAAAAACTTTTTTGCAAAAAAGTTTTTCCGCAATTTATAAAGAATAATATGAATACTGAAAAACTAAAATCAATAATCGAACGCTATAACTTTCTCGGTGAAAAAGTCATTGACCCGAAAGTCATCTCTTCTCAAAAAGAGTGGGCTGCTTTTGTCAAAGAACAAAAGTCTCTTCAAACAACAGTTGAGACGATTGAGAAATATTTTGCTTGCGAAAAAGACATTGCGGATGCAAAAAACATCATAAAAACTGAAAAAGACTGTGAACTCATTGATATGGCGAAAGAAGAACTCGAAGAGAAAAACACATTAATTTCAAAACTTGAAGAAGAACTCAAAATCTTGCTTCTCCCAAAAGACCCTCTTGACGAAAAAGATGTCATCATCGAAATTCGTGGTGGCGCGGGTGGAGATGAAGCCGCCCTTTTTGCATCAGCACTCATGAGAATGTATCGCATGTATGCCGAAAAGAATCGTATGAAAGTCGGCATCATTGACATCAATGAAACCGAAATAGGCGGGGTCAAAGAGGTTGTCTTTTCGGTGAATGGAACTAATGTTTATTCTCTTTTGAAACATGAAAGTGGGGTTCATCGCGTTCAACGCGTTCCAGACACTGAGTCTCAAGGAAGAGTTCACACCTCAACCGCAACTGTTGCCGTCCTTCCAGAACACGACGAAGAAGTCAACATCGTAATCAAAGATGAAGAATTAAAAATCGACACCTATCGCTCGGGCGGAGCAGGCGGACAGCATGTCAACACAACCGACAGTGCCATCAGAATCACCCATCTTCCGTCTGGAATAGTTGTCCAATGTCAAGACGAAAGATCTCAAGTGAAAAACCGTGACAAAGCAATGAAAGTCTTGAAAATCAAACTCCAAGACGCAGCACGCCAAAAAGCACACGATGAAGTTGCCGCAAACCGCAAAAGCCAAGTCGGAACGGGCGACAGAAGCGAACGAATTCGAACCTACAACTTTCCTCAAGGCCGAGTCACTGATCACCGAATCGGCATGACTCTCTACTCAATCGACACGTTCATGGATGGAGACCTCACCGAAATGATTGACGGCTTAAAAAAAGCAGAAATCGACATGCTTTTGGGTGAGAGCCAAAAATAGTTTTTTCAGTTCCCCCTTACACGAACGCACAACTATTTCCATCAAAAAATCAAACATGAAAAACTGCACTGTCACAAAAAAGATAGTGCAGTTTTTATTTTAACAAAAAACACCACTTTTACAACGACTGCAAACTTTAGTTCAACCACACCTTGTCAAACAAATTCATTACTAAACACCACAATTTGGTTCGTGATGTCTATCCTTAGTTGGTCATATTTTAGAAGTGAACATAACAAACTCACATAAGTGCTTTTTTTATAATAAATTTTTCTCTATTAAAAATTTTTGTTTGAGACCATCAACAAAAACTTTTAAGCCCAAATATTCGTTTGAATTAACCGCCGTTAAATACAATTCAACTAATCTCTCATAAAAACCTTTCTCTTTCGTCATTTGTCATGCCATTCCAAATTTTTCATTTTTTGAGTTGACTTTTGCTCCATGCCTCACATTAAAATTGTTCCCAATAAAACAGTCTTCGACTGCTTTGTCGAGACTGCTTGCACTTGCACTTCTCCGTCAAAAGGGTCGAAGACCCTTGTGAAGCATCTTTTATGCCTCTGTCGGAGAAGTTCTCGTAATAGTAATCTCTCACAAATGGGCTGAAAGCCCTTGTCAACAGTCTTCGACTGGTTCGTCGGGTTATGCGTATATTTACATTCAACGTCAAACAGCTCAAAGACTCTTGTCAACAGTTTTTGACTGTTTTGCAGGATTTCTGCGAGTATCAGCACTCTTCGTCAAGGGGGTCGAAGACCCCCTTGACGAAGAATCTTTGATGCCTCTGTCGGAGAAGTTCTAGTAAAAGCAGTCTCCCTCAAAAGGGCTGAAAACCCTTGTCAACAGTAGTTTTCAACTGTTCTTTCGGATTTTGGCTTGTGTTTGCATTCAGCGTCAAAAGGGTCGAAGACCCTTGTAAAGCATCTTTGATACTTTTGTGAGAAATTACTTTTACAAGAAATCCCCCGACAGAGGGGTCGAAGACCCCTGTCAAGCATCTTTGATGCTTTTGTCGGGGAAGTTCTAGTAAAAGCAGTCTCCCTCAAAAGAGCTGAAAGCCCTTGTCAACAGTCTTCGACTGCTTTGTCGGGTTCTGCTTGCACTCGCATTCAGCGTCAAGAGGGTCGAAGACCCTTTGTCAAGTATCTTTGATGCTTTTGTTGAAGCATTTCTAGTGATAGTAATCTCTCACAAGAGGGTTGAAGACCTTTTTGTGTTCTTTTTCTCTCTCTAATGTCGTCTTTTAGAAAATTCGCAACCACAGTAGTTTTGGCGATATAATTCCATTTTTTTTGATAATTCAATGGCTTTTCCGAAGCCATTGTTTTTTTTGAAGTCAATTGGAACAAATTTTGGATTCATTGCACCAGAATTGATTGTTGACAGTTTTTCTCCAATCTCAAATATTATTTTTGAATTTTTGTGAGGGGATATCGGTAGAGTTGTTGAAAAAAAATCAAAGCCCAGTTCTTTTGCTTTTTTGAAAGTTTTTTCAAGGCGCAATTGAAAACACTTCTTGCATCTTTCCCCGCCTTCTTTTTCTTGTCCCAACTCCTTTGCAATGCCAAAAAAATTATTGGGAGAATAGGGTTCAGTAATCATTTTTGGAGATATTGCGTCAAAATCATTGTTTGTTGTGCGTTGTGCATTTTGCGTTGAAAAAGGCAGCCTTCTTTCAAATTCATCTTTGTTATCAATGTTGTCATTGCAAAAATACAGAGTAATGTCATACTCTGTATTTTGATTTTTTAATGCGTGGAGTGCCCCGATGGTGCAGACAGCACAACACGAATGAAGTAGTAATGTCTTCATTTTTTAATGTTCAGCACACAAAGTTATCGTGTTTTTGATTGAAACACTGTTTATCTACTTGCAGATGTCTATAACTTATTACAAATATTTAATAACTTAATTCTCTGCAAATTTTAACAACAATGGCGATATGTTGGTTTAGTGATGAGTGTGATCACCAATTAATTTTTAAATTTTAAAAACTTTTACGCGCACCAAATGCCGTTTGCAATTTACCCAACGCACAATGAATATTGTCCCATCATTGTGCGTTGGCATTGCTAGCTGTGCATTTACTTAGGTTGAACGAACAAGTCTTAGTTCAATAAAGTTTCTTCTCTCTCCGTCTACTGTGACTCCATAACCACCAACAATCAAATTAAGTCTGATTTCATTCTGTGTTTGGAATCTTGCACTTGCAATATTTCCAATAGTTCCCCATAGTCCAGAAACAACATCTGGAGTTCCTTGTTGCCACCAAACAAACCAGACAATTCTTCCGTCTTCATTTCTCATTCCAAGGAAGCCATCTGTGCTTTGATAGATTTCAAGAACTGCCATTCTTCTGAACAGATTATAAATTTCTCCACCCGGAACGATGTTCAGTCTTGTGTCATTCAAGATTTGCTCCAGAGTTTGCTGACTTTGTCCTGCCAAATACAACCATTGGAACATCGAAGTTGGTGTTGTCCATCTTGATTCAATTGAAATTTCCATTGCGAGCCAAACTTTGTAATCAAAGAGGTTGCTTTGGACGAAAATTGCTCTGAATGCGGCATCAAAACCGAATGACAACTCAACATTTGGAGCAAATTCACCGATATTTGTTGCATTAATCAAGAACATTGTTCCGTGGTAATGCTCCAAGCTGAATGGACTTGTGAAAGTTATTCCGTCCGCAACAACAGTAATGTTTGATCCCGCAATAGTGACTGTCATATTTTCATACAAGTCTGTCATTGCTTGCGCAATTCTTGCAACAGCTTGCGAAGAATGTTCATTCTCTTGAGTTTCACCTCTGATAATGTTGATTGCTTGTCTATTTCCTCCGATTACTTCATTTGTCAATGATGTTTCAAAGAATTCTCTAATATCTGCTGTCTCATCAAACATTCCTTCGCTTGTTTCGACCAAATCGAATGAATAGCTTCCCGCCGTGTTTGCCGTGAAGAATGAAAGTTCGACAGCATATCTGTAGTTAAAGACTGAACTTTGAATGATTAGTTGAGCCGTTTGAGTGTCATGATACATTCTCAATCTTCTTGTTCCAGATGCCTCAGAGAAACCTTGAGCCGAGAAATAAAGACTTGTGTTCAGTTCATGAAGCGTTTCTCTTGTGTTGTTTCTCAACCACTGATTGCCCTCACCGAGTCTCAACGGAACTCTTTGAGCAGCTCTGTCTCTTTGGGTCAATGTCATGAATCCATTGTTGTAGTGGAATGCCAGTGACATATATTGCTCAACATATGCTCTTGTTTGAGCATATATTTGCTCCTCATTGAAGCCCATGTTGTTTTCTTCGTTGCTGAGTCTGAATAACCCTCTAACAAATGAGAAGAAACCATCTTCATCGGTGTTAATAAACTGACCAGCTCCGCCAGCAAAATTAAATCTGTCGCCAACATCAAATCCTGTCACTTGCCAGAATCCCGTCGGCATAGATATTGGGTTTGCTTGCAAAGAAACTGTTACTGCTCCCATCACTGTGATAGCAACAGAAGATGCTATTGTTCTTGCTCCGCCTTCAGCTGAAATACGAGTTCCACCAATGAACACTTCAACAAAGTATCCCGGTCTTGATTGCCATGCGATAATAACTTGCTCTCCAACGCGAATAGTTCTTGTTCCCGGATTTGTTAAGCTCACTCCAACTCCATTGAAAGTGACAGTTGCCAATCTCGCGCTGTTTGGAATTGTTAAAGTCACTTGAACAGTTTCATTTGCATTAGCGGTCAAGATTGGAGTTGCGTCTTGAGTCAACGTGAAATATCTGACATTTAACCCAACATTTCCCAAGAAATTTGTTTCAAAGACATTAAGCATTCCATTTGCAAAACCTCTTCTTGTTTCCCAAACAACTCTGAACGTCGAGCCTGCTCTTTGTTGTCCGCTTTGATTCACAACGCCTCCACCAACTCTTTCAATTCTGAAATGAACGAAATTTGCCATATTGACAGTTGGAATAGTGAGGTTATATGTTGCACTAAAAGATGCATGAGATGACTCACCAAATGCGCCCAAGATATGTCCAACCATCGCCGCATCACCAAATATAGCGATATTTCCGCGAATAATTGCAAGTTCATATTCTGACGCGAAGTTTGATGGAGGATTTGACGCAAAAGTGATTGCAATCGCTGTTCCTTGGAATCCAGTCACAACAATTCTTGCAAAACAAAAATGTGTTAAATCAAGTTCACCGCTGACATTGAAGCCTTCTTCAATCAAAATATCTCTGACTTCTTCAAAATATTCTCTTTGAGAATCATTGATTCCCGCTCTTATTTGGTCTTGTGGAATTGCATTATCTGACAGGAACGATTCAACAATATTAACAAGTTCAAAGCTTCCAGAAAGGGCAACTCTTCCAACTCTTGTTGGCATTGCTGAAATGTTTGCCATTGCAGTTGACGCATAGACTCTGATTGTCAAATTAACATTAAAGATGTCAAATTCATCTGAATAAGCAAGTCCGGGAGCAGTTTGAAGAACCCAAACATCTCTGTGTTCAGTGAGAGTCATTCCTCCAAGATTGAGATCACCTCTTGTTTCAATTTCACCCCAAACAAAACCATGTCTGTTAAGTTCCGCCACTATTTCGCTAATTTCAGTCGCAACAGTTGCTGGAATAATGTCTTCAATAACCGCTACTCTGTTTGCAAGCAATTCATTTGCAACATGAATTGCGGCGTTATTTGTTCCAAAAACGAATGGAGATGCTCCAATATTTGAAATTCTGACAAAAACATCTTCTCCAAACAAAATTCCAGTCGCCTCAACTCCTGCAAAAGTTTCATCAAAGAATATTCTTGTTGTGAAACCTAGTTCTTGGAAAGATTCTGCAATCTCTTCCGCTCTCACTCTGTTTGCATTGGTGAAAATATCTTCTCTTTCAAAGGTGATTGCGATATTTTCATTTGCATCGATTACTATTCTGCCACCACCAACAAAAGTTTCAAAGTTAAAACCAACGCCATATGGAGTGACAACAAAATTCGCTGGGTTCGTCCACATTATTGTTAAAGTGTCGCCAAGCATTGCAGAAGTTCCATTGACAACTGGCGCTCCAGCTCCATTAGTAATAACAACGCTGTCAATCAAAGCCATGTCAACATTAATAGAAACTTGTGGCGCTCCTTGAACAGCTCCTGCTTGCATTTCTCTCAGGACAATCGCAACTCTTGACGAAACAAAATCATCGCCAAAAATAATGAAATTACCAACTCTTATGAATCTAATATCTGATGATTGAACTTCACCATCCGTGTTGATTCTCACATTTAAAAATCTCGTTGCTTGTTGTGAATCAGTGAAGAAAACAGCTGTTGCAAAATTTCCATCAAGCTCAATATTTCTAAAAATTTCAAAATGGTTGTGTCTTGTCAATTCATAAACTGAATCAAATTGAGAAACTAATTGATCTCTAAAATTATTATTAAAGTCATTTTGTTCATTTGTCAGTGCTTGAGGAGAATTTCCAATAGTTCCAAACAACGCGTCTCTGACAATATCGACAAGGGAAGGAGAGTTTGATGTTACTATCATATTTTCAACTAATGCGCTGTGTTGAACTTCTTTGAAATGAACAACTCTATTTCCTGCTTGTGGAGTTCCAGTGGTGTGTTGAGCAACCAAAAATTGTGGTTGTCTGAATGCCGAAATTGCCCATCTTTCGTTACTGAAGAATCTGACACTAAAATAAATATTTTCAACACCACCGAAAGTAGTTATTGAATTTTCTCTTGACATGGTAACAAAAATATTTTCATTTGAACCAGTTCCAACGAATTGCAATTCAATTCCAATATCTTCAAGGAAAATTTCAAGTAAATCAACAAATGAATCTTCTCTTTGAGAGAATGCATTATCAATTGACCCAATATCTTCAAAGTTACTAGCAACCCAAACTCCATGATTATTTCCAACAAAAAGCATGTTATCTTTTATAACATAATAATTGTTTCCAACTAGATAGTTGGCACTTTCCCTTGCTCTTTGTTCAGTCTCAAAATAGAAAATAGTGAGAGGATTTTCAATCGATCCAGCTTCAATATAAAAAACTAATCCAACAAAAGAGAAAACAACAGCACCAAATTCATTATAACTAATATCTCCAAAAGTGACCAAATCCCTTGTTCCTCTGTTAAAAGAATCTCTAAAATTTTCTGCACTCAAAATAGTAGTGTTAAGAAGTGAAATAATAGTTGCTCTTGATTCCCCATCAAAAACTATTCCTCGTGAATGAGTGAAATAATTTTCACCAAAAATTAATAAATTTGTTCTTGTTTGACTATTTCTCCACGAAAAATCAACTGTTGCTCCAATTCTAATATAGTCTCCACTTTGAATTTCTCTTCTAACACCATCAACTAAAGCAGTGACCGAAACATTATCAACTTGACTTTCCACATTAAAGAAAAATCTTTCAACTCTGTGAGCAACCAAAATAATAGTGGTGTTTATCACAACTTCATGAGTAAATGTTATGTCAGTTCCAAAAAGTCCACTTTTAACAACCGCTCCATTAATGTATATATAACCTCTATAACCCTCTTCAACTGTTATGGTTATTTCAAGTTCTTCTCTAAAATCAATATCATGGTTTCCTTGTCTTAAATCACCAGTTATTGAAACAGATTTAATTCCAGTTCCTTGTTCATTAATAGTGACAATTTGTTTTGGAACTGATTCAATAATTCTTTGAGTTATATTAATAACAACTTCATCAATATTAATTGTTGTGTTATCAACTCTAATGACAACAAAAATAGAACCATTTTCATAAATTAATTCTGGATTATTATTAACAACACCATTAACATTGACAAGGTGAATCCATTGATTTTCACTAATAAAAGGTTCAATAAGAAGAACAGTATTTCTAAAAACTTGTGAATTATTAATTATTTGAACACCATCATTGAAAATTCTTGCAAATGAACCTTGAACAGAAACACTAACAGTGAAAGTTTGATTTAATTCATTAATTCTTGTTTCAGCATTAACAAAATCTTGATAATTAATAATTAAAGAAACCATTTCATCATTTTCTAGTGCATTAATTTGATTTCTAATGTTTCTCACAGTTTCAGTATCATTTCTTGAAATATCTCCAGCAATTGGATTATTAATATCCAAACCAACTCTTGGAAGTTCATTAATTTGTTGCATTATTCCAACAACAACATTCAATTCAGTTAAAAAAGGAATTTCATTCAAAAGAGCAGTATATCTTTCAAAAATTGCAGTATTTTCTTCAATATATTCTCTTTGATTATTATTTAATTGATTAGTAAAAATTTCTCTAATTCTCTCAATAGTTGGAAGATGATTGTATTCAAGTGACCCAATTGATGGCAATTCATTAATCAAAAAGAAAAATTCCATTTCTCTAAATCTATAGATTGAATTATTTAATAATTGAATATATGTTTGTGGAACTTCATTTTGAATATGAAGAAGTCCATTCAAAGAATTAATAGCATTATTTAATTGAACAACATGCCCCATATTCATAGTTGGAATTGAATTAAAAATTCTAATTGTTTCTATTGTTTCATTTATTCTGAAAATTTCATCAAAACGATTTTCAGCATTAACTAAAATTTGAATATAGTTCGCTTGAACCAAATTTCTAGCGGCGACAGACAAATTATTAAACATTATTCTCGCTTCTCTAATGATATCTCCATAAACATCAATATCATCTATTGTTTGATGTCTCGGCAAATTTTCATAAACAAAGTTTGAAAAACGAATAGCATTGTAAAGTGCTGCATTAGTAACACCAACAACTCTAACTTGAATAGTAGTGTTTCCATTAATAGTTAAAGAGTGAGGAGATGTTGCATCATCAACTCTCAAACCATTAACATATAAAAAAGCTTGGTTAACAACAACATCTTCATCATTCCATGAAATTACTAAAGTTTGACCATCTCTAATATTATGAGGATCTATTCTCGCAGCGAGATATCGGTCACCATGTCTGACTGAAAAATTTCTAACACTTTCGCCTTGGAAATTTTGAGGTGTTGATATTCTGACTTCAACATCTCCACGACATGCTAACATCATAACAGACGCTGTCACTAAAAGGACAATAACTGCAAACATTAGTCCTAATTTTTTAAGGATTGATTTTTTCATTTTTTTACTAATCTCCACTTGAAATTTTAGTTTTTCATAAACAGAAAAGAAAAGGTAGTGTTCATATATTTCTTGAACACTATTTATTTTCTATTTTATTAGTATTTATTATACTATATTATATATAACATGTCAATACTTATTTGATATATTTTTATATTTTATTTATTCATATTTGTTTAATAAATAATTCATAATTATATAAAAATAAATTATTTATATATATTATTATTATTTATATTAGTTTTTTTAGTTAATAGTAGGCACTGTGGAAATGTTGATATAGTGGATAACCTTTAAAATAGGGACAAAAAAGGTGTAAAAATGTCTCAAATATAAAAATAAAAATGTGGATATTATTCTAAAGTTGACAGGGTTTTATCAACATAGATATTATTTAATGTGTATAAGTTAGCTTTTATTATGTTAAAATAATAAAAAATAAAATAAGAAAAGAACAAAAATAAAAAGTTATCCACAATTTTATTCACAATTGTGGATAACTTTTAATAAGATTTACACATTTATTTTAATTATAAAGAAAAAAGATGAATTAAAATCAATTAGTTTAATAAAAAAAGAAGAAGAATTATTTTTTGTGTCCGAATTTTCCTTGGAGGGCTTTTAGTTTGTCTTCAAGGGATTCTTCTGGACGGTTGCTTTGTGGTGGACGATTATCTTTGTTAAAATGAGGCCTATCATTGTTATTTCTTGGTCTGTCATTTCTGTCAGTTCGAAGTTTGTCTCTCTCGCGTTGAGTGCTTCCACCTTCTTTTGGTTGGCGGATTGGTTTTGAACCGGGAGTTTTGAGGGAGAGATTAATTCTGTTTTTTGCAACATCAACTCCAATGACTCTTGCTTTGACGATATCACCAACTGTTAATGCTTGAGATGGGTGTTTGATGTAGTCATCACTGATTTCACTGATATGACATAGTCCATCATGATGAACACCGATATCAATAAAAGCACCGAAGTCAATAACATTTCTTACAGTTCCAATGATTTCCATTCCTTCTTTGAGGTCTTTGATATCAAGAAGGTCATCTCTTAATATTGGTGGAGGAAGATCTTCTCTAATATCTCTTCCCGGACGCATTAATTCTTTGATAATATCGTTAAGTGTTGGTTCACCGACTCCGATTTCAGCAGCAACTTTGCTAATTCCTTCGCGTGCAACTTTGTTAGCAAGGTCTGTTAATTTTCCTTCTTTGATGTCGTTGTCACCATATTCAAATTTTGAAAGAAGTTTTTCAGCAGCTTCATAAGATTCTGGATGAACTGAAGTGTTGTCCAAGATATTATTTGCTTTCAAAATTCTTAAAAATCCAGCACACTGCTCATAGGCTTTTGGTCCAAGTTTTTTAACATTTTTGAGTTCTTCCCTTGATTCAAATGGCTTAGATTTGCGATATTCAACAATGTTTTTTGCAATAGAAGTGTTAAGACCAGAAATATATGCCATTAATGAATAAGATGCTGAATTAAGGTCAACTCCAACACTATTAACGCAATCTTCAACAACACCGTCAAGAACTTGAGTTAATCTTGCTTTTGGCATGTCATGTTGATATTGACCAACACCAATGCTTTTTGTGTCTATTTTGATTAATTCTGCGAGTGGGTCAAGAAGACGACGTGCAATTGAAACCGCACTTCTTGCAGTTAAGTCAAGATCTGGGAACTCTTCAGCTGCTAGTTTTGAAGCACTATAAACTGAAGCTCCTGCTTCATTGACGACAATGTAGTTAATTGGGCGGCTAATTTCTTTAATGAGACCAGCAACGAAAATTTCACTTTCTTTTGAAGCTGTTCCGTTTCCAATTGCAATAACATCTATTTTGTGTTTTTCTATTAATTTTTTGAGAACTTCAGTTGATTCTTTGATTCTTTGTTGAGGTGGAGTTGGATAGATAACAGTTGTGTCTAGAACATTTCCTTCTTCATCAATGACTGCAATTTTACAACCAGTTCTAAATCCCGGATCGAGCCCAAGAATTACTTTTCCTTTTAGTGGAGGGGACATGAGTAGAGGTTTGAGGTTGACTTCAAACATTTTGATTGCTTGCTCTGATGCAACTTCGAATAGTTCACCACGAACTTCGTTTTCAACAGATGGGAAAATCAAGCGTTTATAAGAATCTGCAATAGTTCTTTCTAGCAATTCATTAAAAGCACTTTCTTTTTTAAACATTGCGCGGATTTTTCCAAGTGCAACTTCTTCGTCAACCGATAGATGGACTTTCAAACAATCTTCGTTTTCTCCACGATTAATAGCGAGAATTCTGTGTGGAACGATAGTTGCAATTTTTTCAGAATGCTCTTTATACATTTCGAAAGTTTTTATTTTTTCGTTTTTCTCGTCTTTTGGTTCGAGTTTTGCGTTGATTAGTCCATCAGCATGAAGAAGTTCTCGAAGAACTTTGCGAAGTTCTGCGTTGTCCGAAATTCGCTCTGCGATAATGTCGCATGCCCCATTAAGAGCATCTTCAGTTGTTGAGACATGAAGTTTCACGTCAACATCTTCGCTTGTGACAATATATGGCGCGCAAAGTTCATCAAAGTCGACTTTTTGCAGTTCTTGCGCTTGGATAATGTCAGCAAGTGCCTCTAGCCCTTTCGCTATTGCGACTGACGCACGAGTTTTCTTTTTCTGTTTGTAAGGACGATAGATATCTTCGACCTCTGTTAAAGTTTGCGCTTTTTCCAAAGCAACTGCGATTTCATCAGTCCATTTTTCTTGTTCTTCAATAGATTTTTGAACCTCTTCTTTTCTTTTGATGAGGTTGTTAAGATATGTTAATCTGTCGGCAAATTCACGAATAACTTGGTCATCACATTCGCCGTGCATTTCTTTTCGATAACGTGCAATAAAAGGAACCGTGTTCTCTGGGTCGCTAAGCAGGTCAACAAGGTTTGACGAATATTCATACTTTAGTTGAAATTCTTCTGATAGTTTCTTTTTGATATCCATGGGAGTATTTTAACAAAAAAAACATATTAACGCAACTAATTTAATATACTGTATTGAATATTGAATATTTAGATATGGAATATTTTAATATTGAATATGTGTTGATAATTAATTTTATCCGTCCATATTCCATATTGAATATTGAATGTTGGATATTCTATATTCCATATTTGAATTATGGAAAACAAATCTTTTAATATTAACAATCAGAATTCGTCAAACCAATCCACTTTGACAAACAAAAAGCCTCATTCAGTCAATATTGATCGCCGTCAACGTGCAACGCTTCAAGGGGTTGAAAAAGTCATTTCTTCAAACGAGAATTTAATTTCTCTTTTAACAACTGAAGGTGGACTGGTTTTGAACGGTTCGGAATTCAAAATTATAAAATTTGATGCTGAATCTGGCTTTTTGAGTATTGAAGGCAAGACTAATTCTTTTAAGTATACTGCTGTCAGCGGAGAAAAAACAGGCAGTGTTTTTAAGAAAATCTTTAAGTAGAATTGAATATTGAATATATGTTGATAATTAATTTTATCTGCCTATATTCCATATTTCATATTTTAAAATGAATCAACTTCTTCTATTTGCAATATCAATCGCCTTGGGAATTGTTTTGCGTGCATTATATGTTGGGCAGACAAAATTGGCAAAAATTGGAAAACATCGAGCGCTGAAAATAGCACTCGATGTTTTATGGTGTTTTTTGTCTTTTGGAGGATTCTTCTTTTTGTCGTTTTTCGTTGCTGGCGGAGAATTTCACTTCTTCATGTTGGCAGGAGTTTTTGCAGGATTCTTTGGACTGATGTTGGTTCCTTTTCGCAGGACAAAAAAAGTTAATAGTGAATAACTAATTAATGAAAGGTGAGGATAAAATACTTTTATCCTCACCTTTCATTAAAAAATGCAATTTAGTTGTTCAAAAGAATATCGCGTATTCTTTCCAAATCGTCTCGTGAGAAGTAATCAATAAAAATTCGACCTTTGTTGTCGTTGCCTAAGATTGTGACCTTCGTTTTGAGGGTCTTTTTCATTGTGTCGCAAAGGTCTTTTAATTCAATGCTTTGAGGGACTCTTTCTTTTTCAACTTTGCCGTGAATGTGGAGCTTGACTATTTTTTCGAATTCACGGACGGTTTTTTTGTCGTCGCATCCCATGAGTGCGAATTGAAGTTGCTCGGATTGATTGGACAAAACAACTAGACATCTTGCGTGTCCGATCGAGAGACGGTTTTCAGCGACAAGAGATTGAACTTCTGGTGCAAGAGTTAGTAGTCTGAGAATATTTGTGACATATGGACGAGATTTTCCAATGCGTTCAGCAATTTCTTCTTGTGTGTAGTCATATGCGGCCATTAACTCTTTGATATATGTCGCAGTTTCAATAATATTGAGGTCTTCTCGTTGAAGGTTGTCAATCAGAGATAGTTCTTTGACTTGTTTGTCGGTGTAGTCTCTAACAATGGCAGGAATTCTTCGAAGTCCTGCTTTTTTTGAAGCACGGAAACGACGTTCTCCTGCAATAAGCATAAAACGCTCGCCAGATTTGACGACAACAACTGGAGATATGACACCATGAACTCTGATGGAATTTGTTAAATCCATTAATGCGTTTTCGTCAAATGTCTTGCGCGGTTGGTCTGGATTTGCAAAAATAGAGCTTATTTCTATTTCAAGAGCCGCGCCCTCTTTAACGCTTGGGATTTCAGCCCCTTTTGGCTCAAATTTGATGCCATATTCAATTTCAGCTTCGCCCATAAGAGCCGACAAGCCTTTTCCGACAGTTCTTTTCATGTTTTTCTCCTTGTGTGTGTAAGATTACTATACACCATTAAAACATTTGCGTCAAGCACTTTTAATGCTTGAATATGTTTCACGTGAAACATTTCCGACAAGCAAAAATAAAAATTGACAATGTTTCACGTGAAACATTGTCAATGATTGTCGAATGATGGAGATGTTTCACGTGAAACATTGAAATTATTTTAAAAAATACGATATCCCGCGACAAAAGCCATTATTCCCATGAGTCCTATAACTACTGGTTGATGGAGAAGATAGACAAACATTGTTCTTTTTCCGCAGAAAGTTATTGGCATGTGCCAAGAGCGTGTAAACATAGTTTTGGTTCCTATCAAGGCAGGAAGACAAGTTTTTCTGTCGGAGTAAAGGACTTTTCCAAAAAACACACCAACAAAAAACATTCCAGTCCAAGGAAGTATGCCATAAAAATCACCACCATATCGCAAAGTTCCAACTAAGTTTGACATCACACTGTTAAAGCTCCACTCTCTTGTTGCCGGGACAAGGTTTCCACTCTCAAATCCTCCGAAAGTGAATCCGAGAATCAAAACAACAATTCCGATGCAAAGAAAGAACCATTTGTTGTCCCAAACCTTTTTTGCAAGCGTGTAGATAAAAACGGAAAGAGCAACAATGAACAGTATTCCAAAAACAATGATAGTGCTGTTGCCGGGCAAAATTATCCCTTCTCGGTGGATTGGGGCGATTGGGTATTGAAGTGCGGTGTGTATGACAATAATCCAAAGTCCAATAATGATTAAACTTGAAACAAGAATAAACCAATCTTTTGAGCCAAGTTCTAAAACATTTGCTAGTTTGCCACTTGGATGCTTGTTGGCATGTCTTCGGATTAAGAAAAGAACCAAGAAAAGCAAGTGAGCAAACATAAGACCGATAATAATTGTCGAGATGAAGAAAAATCTTTTTTTTGAAAATCGTCCCTTATTGAGTATTGTTAAAATTACTGTTATTGACGAAATCAATGCAAGACTTGCGAAGATTACAGCAACGTAATCTGAAGTTGAAACTTGGCGAGCTGCGTTTGGCGTTGGAATATTTTCAATCAAGAAAACAACAATAGTCATTAGTGTTATGAGTGAAGTTCCAATCAGAAGTTTTAAAATCCTCTTTCCATTGTTTTTTGAAAAAGCGCAAGAAACCCCGGAAACGAGAATAAAAACAAAAACGATTGCAAATCGAACAGCAGTCTGAACGGCATGACCTCGATAGTAAATTGCGAAGTCAATCATCGCATTGAAGAAGGGGCTGTCGATTTGGCCAGCATTGGAAAAAATCATGCTTGAAAAGCCATCAAATTGAGTGAAGTTGAAAAGCAAGTGATCCATAATGACAAGCAAAATACACAGACCTCTCAAAAAGTCTATTTCCCAAATTCTGTCAGAACGACGTTTTTTTACATTTTTTGGAAATTCGTGTTCTTGGGTAATTTTTTGCTCCTCAGTCATTGAAAGCAGTATAACACAAGTTGAGATGGAAATGCAAGTAAAATTTAGTGAATAGTGAATGCTGGTTTTTATGTTTGATTTGGAAGCGAGAAAAAATAGCTTGACGTCCACCATTCATTATTCACCAGAAATAATCACAAAAGAAAAACCATCCCAACTGCAAGTCCAATCAAAATCAATCCACTTAGCCATGAGAGATTGATGCGAGATTTTTTGGCGATGCGCAAACCCAAAAGATGTCCGCCTTTCATGAAAAAGATTTTGACGGCGACTGCGAGAAAGAATATGGCAACATAAAAATGCCAAGAGAGAAGAGAGGAGAGGCTGATTGCGGCTCCCGCGCTATCGATTGTTAAAACGAGTGCGACAAGAAAAGATTCGCGAAAGGAGATGATTTTGTTGTGATCGCGGTCAAGTAATAATGGATTTTGCTTTGCTGCGAAAAATGATTTTAGTTGAGAGTGTGAAGAGTGTTGGGATAATGGGGGGTCGAGAACGGAGGGTGGAGATATTGTCAAATCATTTTTAACATTATTCACACTTTGCATTTTTAAATCTTCACTTTCTTTTTCGTTCTCTTTTAATTCAATGATATCAACAAGGATTCGCTTTCCTCTCAGAATTTGAACTATGCCGAAAACAAATTTAAAAATTCCCATGCCACCAATGATTGAAACGGCGAGAATAAGGGTGGCGAGATGAGGGAAGACTTCTCCCAAAAAACCGCCAGCGATGAATGCCAAAATCATCACAATCGAAGCGATGATTGCGATGAGAAAAGTTACTTTGAAAGAAACTTTTATGCGTGCTGTGCCATAAGAAAAGCCAAAGACAAAAGTGTCTATTCCGCTTGCAAGAACAATGAGTAAAGCTGCTAAAAATTCGACTGATAGCATGCTAACATAGTATGGAGAAAAAAGTTGAAAGGTGAGAATTGAAAGTGGAAAGTTAAGAATGAATCTATTTTAACAACAATTTTCAATTTTCAATTAAAAATGTTTGACAGAGTGTTTTTACTGTGGTATAATCACAATAAAGAAAAACAAAATAAAGTCTTTTCAAACAAAAAAACAAGGGTTGTTAACTCAGCTGGGAGAGTACTTGCTTGACATGCAAGAAGTCGTTGGTTCAAGTCCAATACAACCCACCAGCAGCGTGCCGCTGCGGGCTAGTCGGGAGACTGCTAGCCAAACTGAATTTTATGGGCGGAGACTATCGTGGTACTCCAGTGCTTGCAGCACGGGCTAGTTGGAAAACGCTAGTCGTGCTGTTTTCTATTGGGAAGGACTGTCGTGGTCCACCATTTGGCATGGAGCCAGTTAGCCTTTGAGGTTGACGGGCTTTTGTTTTTCTATTGGGTCGTTTGACCGTGGTCCACCAGTAGCGTGTCGCTACTGGCTAGTCGGGAGACTGCTAGCTTTATTGGGCGGAGGCTATCGTGGTTCACCAGTGCTTGCAACACGAGTTAGTTGGAAAATGCTGGTCGTGCTGTTTTTTGTTGGGAAGGACTGTCGTTTTTTATTAACATGAATGAACTCAAATCACTCGTTGGTTTTGGGTTCATTTTCTTTGTTTGAAGTAGGTTTATTTTTTGAGTTTTTTGTCATTCAGGTTTTGTTCTCGGGATAGTTGAGGAATGCTTGAGGTTTGTTGTCATAGAAGCACGACTTTCGGGTGTTGTTGTTTGCGAGGATTTTGCGAGGGTAGTCTTTTGCAAACCTAATTTAATATTTGTTAATCATTGGCATTTTTGAAGTGTTATTAATAGAGTGCTACTAAATAATCCACATAAAACAAATGCAGGCAAAAGCATTGAAGATGGTTGACAAATGGGGTGTTATAGTATAATGTTATAGTTGATTTGGAAACTAGCGCTAGAAAAGACAGAATCAATAAGATTTCGTTGATGTCAACTAATATTGCTTTTGCGATATTAGCATTGTTTGTTAGTGTTTTTTTGGTTGCTCAAGTTTTTTATTTGACGAACTACAGTTTTCTTTCGGTTGCACTTTTTGTGCTTGTTGATTGTGCGGCGTTGTTTTCTTTCTACTTTGTTGCTTCGTGGTTGTGTAAAAAAATTCGTCCGATTTGGATAACAAGAGTGGCTGTTTTCTTTGGAGTTGTTTTTTTGGTTGTCATAGCTTCTTGGCAAGATGGACTTCGAGAATATTACATGCTGTTCGGTTTTCTTTGGGGAATGGTCACAGGGCTTCATTGGGGTGCGATGAATTTGATTTTCACGAGTGCTTTTGAGGGGGAGAAGACGAAAAGCTTCATGACATGGTTTTTTGCCATTGAAATTGTCGCAAGCATAGTTTTTCCTTTCACATTCGGTCTCTTGATTGATTTCGGCTCGTTCTTTTTGACGAGTGTTGTTGTTCTTGCGATTGGCGGAATAATGCTTGTTTCTACTTTCTTTTTCACTTCTCCAAAGAAAGAAAAAGATGGTTTGAAGCTAAGAGAGTTTTTCAAAATACTAAAAGTGAAAAATATGCTCAAACCTGCAATCGCACTTTGGGGAATATTTTCCTTGAGTGGAGTTCTTCGGGCAGTCAGTTTTTGTCTTATTCTTTTGGTGTTTTTGTATTTTGGGAGCAACATGTCGCTCGGAATGTTTTCGTCAATCGCTGCTGCGGTTGGTGTTGTGGTTCTCATTGTCTACAAAAAATTGAACAAAAAGATTTACTGGGCACTTGGGCTTATTCCTTTGATTTCGCTTATTCCGCTGTTTTTTAATGTTGGGCTTGTGACGCTGGTTGTTTTTCAATTTGGTATCATTTTTCGAACCGCAGTTATGGTCGAAGAGTCTGCTATTAGGCTGAATTTTCCAAAAATGATCGGAGCGAACAATCATATTGTTGAAAGTCATTTGTTTTTTGAAAGCGCGTTTTTTGTTGGAAGAATTCTTTCTTGCACATTGATTATTATCATTGCACTCGTCGGCGCAACAATGATGTTGGTTGTTGTTGGTATGGCGATAATGTTGGTGTTATATGCTGTGCATTCGGTTTTATTGCGGGTTTGGAGTGGAAAGTATAACACTGGAGCAATGGAGAAAAAGACTGACTAGAAGTTTTGGAATTTTGAAATGATTTCTCCGAGTTAGTCGCTATTTTTTGACAATGCATAAAAGACAGAATTTGATCTAAATCTAATTATTAATTTGCAAATTGTCAGTTGCAAACTCTAAATTATTGATGTAGTCCTGTAGTTTTTGCTTGACAAGGGTCTTCGACCCTTCTGAGAGAGATTGTTTTTACTAAAAATTCTCCGACAAAAGCATTAAAGATGCTTGACAAGGGTCTTCGACCCTCTTGACGCTGAATGCTAGTGCAAGCAGAACCAGACAGAACAGTCGAAGACTGTTGACAAGGGTCTTCGACCCTCTTGACGGAAATTGCTTTTACTTGAACTTCTCCGACAAACCAGTCGAAGATGCTCGGCAAGGGCTTTCAGCCCCTCTGTGAGAGATTATTTCTACGAGAAATTCTACGACAAAGGCATCGAAGATGCTTGACAATAGTCTGTTGTTTGTGATAATATTGTCTACATTGGACTTGGGGGTTTAAGGGTCCGAAGGAGAAAAACATGTTAAAGAAAAAAATTATGTCGGTTTTGCTTGCGATTTTTTCGCTTGCAATGGTGTTTGGGCTGATGGTTGCCTGCACCGAACCTGTCGAGAGTGTCAGCATTGTTGTTATTGCTGCAAATGGCGAAGTGCTTGTTGAAATTGAAGCGAGTGATTTTGAATCAAATCTCGTTGTTGACATTTTGACCGAACACAATGACAGGTTGCAAATTCCACAATCTGAGTTGAATTCGGGTTTTGTTAGCACGATTGCGGGAGTCATGGCAGAGTGGAATTGCAGATGTTCTTTGGATGTTGCGCCCACTTGCGAAGAAGACAGATATTGGTGGGTGTTTGAAATCAACCAAGAAATGGCGGCTTTTGGAATTCGTTATGCGAGAGTTAATGACGGGGATGAAATTTCTTTCAGAAAAGTTTCTGGGTAGTTGAGAGATTGAATACTAGGACTACTAGCGGCACAACAACAAGACTATGTCATGTCGAAGTAGAGATAAACATCTTGTTAAGAGTAAAGATGCTTTTGTTTTAGGGCTTAATCAAAAAATATCACCTTTTATCAAGATGATATTAAGAGGGTGGGCCATTGATGCCCACATAAATATTAAAAAAATTCATTGGAGAAAAAATATGATTTTATCGGGATTATTAATGTATGGAGCGGCGCAAAAGAAGAAGCTTGTTAGTTTCAGCTTTTTGGCTATTCTTTTTGTCTATTTGATTGTTGCATCTCAAAATTGGGCGTTTTTTGCTGTGAATATTTCATTGATTTTTGCCCTTTCGCTGGTTCTTCGGAAAATTAATTGCCATCTTCTAAAGAGTGCTTCAATTTTGGTCTATTCAATTTTGATTGATATCATCAGCTTTTACTTGTTCACTATGTTTCCGATTAATGTTTCACTTGGAACCTATGTTTGGGCAGGAATTTTGTTTAATCTTCGTTCGGCGATTCCAGCGATTGCGCTTGGACTTTCGGTCAATGTTGTGGTTGTGGTTGATTGGTTCTTGTCAAGAAAGAGGATGGCTGTGAATGAAAATTGTGGTGGACTGGTTTCGTTAATGAGCAGGTAAGACATTTTGAATAACAAGTAATCTAAAAGTCTTGAATAACAGATAATCTAAAAGCCGTGTTGCAAAAAACACGGCTTTTTTGGTTAATGGAGGGGGCGTTTGTAATTGGGCTTGAGGGATATATAATTGAGGGATATATAATAAAGAAGCTTTCGACATATATTAATAATATATTAAAAACATGTTAACAAAAAATTAATAACAAAAATGTAAAAAAGTATTGACAGAATGGAATATGTGTGATATAATTATTCATTAATGTGCTATTATAATATGATTTTGCAACTATTATATGTGATGGCATGTTTGGAAAAGTCAGAATCGACAAAAACCTCGAAAGGGTTAAGGAGAAAAAATGAAAAAGATAAAACTTTTAATTGCACTTGCAGTTATGTTGACTTTGTCGGTTTTCATGTTAACGGCATGTCCAAATGGATACCATGTTGTGACATGGGAAGGGGCAGAAGTTACTGCAACTGTTAATGGTGAAGTTGTCAGTGGGGACGATGTTAGACATGGTTCAAGCGTTGTTTTCGCGTGGGGAACTCTTCAAGGCGGTTATGCCATGAGAGTTCAGACAGCGGGTGTTGACACTGAAGTTGCTGGAACGACTTGGACGCTTTCAAATGTTACGGAAGCAAGAAACGTTGTTTTCACGATCGTTCCTGTTGCGGGGACATATGCGTTTGTTTTCAATGCTCAAACATCTGACAACGAAGCGAGTGTTTCATTCTCGCCAGCAAGAGCGACAGTTGGAACCAGTGTTTTAATAAGCGTGACTATCGCACAAGGTTTCCAAAGAGGGGATAATTTTGCTGTGATTTTCGGCGGTGAATCGGTTGACGAAATCACTTGGAACGGGAATGTTGGAACTTTCACTCGTCCAATGAACCAAGGTGGCGGAGTCCAAGTTGTTGTTATTGGCATCATTCCATCGACATATTCTTTCACTTTCAATGCTGATGATTCAGACGCAAGAGTTTCAGCGACTTTCTCACAGAACCTAGCGGAAGTTGGACAAAACACGCAAATTGTTTTGACTATTCTTCCAGCATACCAAAGAGCGACGAATTTCCTTGTCATGCTTGGAGACAGAGATATCACGGGTTATGCATGGAGCTGGAATGCAAACGGAAGTGTTGGGACTTTGAGTGTTCCAATGATTGAAGGCGGAGCGGTTTTGACTGTTGTTGGAATAGTTGCGAGACCGACTTTTAATTTCACTTTCAATGCGGATGGGTCGCATCATAGTGTTTCAGTAGCTTTTGGAACAGCCTCAACTTTCGTTGGTGGAAATGTTCAAATCACTATCACAATCACACCAAACTACAGAAGAGCGAGTGATTTTAGAGTCATGCTTGGAAACGTTAACATCACTCCTTTTATTAGCTGGAGCGGAAATGTTGGAACTGTGACAAGAGCGATGGTTCAAGGTGGAGCAGATGTCACTGTCACTGGAGTTGAAATCAGAACTTATTCGTTCATGTTCAATGAAGAAGATTTTAATCACAGAAATGTTTCAGTTATTTTCCCAGATGAGCCAGTTCAAATTGATCAACCAATGACTTTTGAAATCATAATCAATGAAACTCATGTTAAAGGTGATGACTTTCTTGTTATGGTTGGAAACACAACTATAACAGACGATATTCTTTGGGATGGAAGAGTTGGGGTAGTCACGGCTCAAGTGCCAGCAGGCGGAGCATTTGTTTCGATTTCGGGGCTAGAGTGGAGAGAGTATACTTTCACTTTTGACGCCACTCTTGGAAATCATCAAAATATAAATGTCATGTTCAGTCCAGCAACAACAAGACTTGGCGGTAATGTTGAAATCACTTTCACAATTGAGCCAATGTTCAGAAGAAGTCTTAGTGACTTCATTGTTGAAATTGGAAGCAGTGCGGACGGATTTAATGATTTGACGAACAATATTCGTTGGACTGGAAACACTGGTGTCATTATTGTTGAAATGATTGAAAATGGTGCGGAAGTTTTGGTTGGCGGAGTTGAAATCAATGACCAAACTTATGTTGAAAGAGGTGAAACACTTCTTGCTGAAATCAGAGGAATGGGCTTTAACAACATCAATAATCCAGAAACTTCGGCAGGTGTTTTCAGAATCACTGCTGGAAACCAAAGTTTTTGGAACACGACAACTGGAACAAATCTTGTTATTGACATTTTTTCTCAACTAGCAGATGCAGAACTCGCTGCACAGAATGCGAACACTATTAGATATGGAAATATTGTTGTCAGTGGTGGAAACGAATTCGGAAGATGGTTGTTTGCAACAATTGCAAGACTTGGAGCGCCGAGATCTATGTTTGAGGACGGTTCAACTGAGATAGCGGAAGAATTTGCTAATCAAAGAGATTTGATTGTTGATGAATTAAACAGGCATCTCGACAGACCCGGACAATGGTATAACACAATGGGGCCAGTTGCCTATACAGTTGGGTCATCTGACACGAGAATAATTATATCAGTTCATGAGTATTGACCGTGCAGAAGACTTGACGGCCTAGGTTGGCCAATAAGATCCCATGTAACAATTTTTGCAGACATCGCTTGGGCACAAGCGGCAATGAGCGCACCATTTGTTGGATATTTCCCAGCACAAGGAAGAACTCAACTTGCACAAAGAGCAGTCACTCCAAATGTTCAAATTGGTAATGTTGTTGTTTTCGGCTATCCTCGATTGATAGAAAATATCATGGAAGCATTTTTGATTTATCAAGAAGATGCGCAATGGGGTGCGCGAGCAGCGGTTGGAGATGTTCGTCCACTAGACCCACGACCACACCTTTCAATCGCAGAAAGATTGAGAATGTGGGACATTGCAGATGAATTCACAAGACAAACAGGTGTCACATTTAATCATGCAAACAACAGAGCAAACATGCAACCATTCCCAGCATATTGTTCGGAAGAAAGATCAACGACAGCAACTACTACGGTTCCAGTTGCAGGAGGAATTAATAGATTGAGATTCTTCTTCCAATCAACGGAAGCAGGGGCAATCAATCAATACAATTCTTGGAGAAACCATACAGCGGTTAACAATGCGGCAAATCTTGGGCACATTACTCTAAGAAAAGAGGGGCATGTTGTTGCTTGGGGCGTCCCAGCAGATGTCGAAAGATTCTTTGATATTCTGGCGGTGATTCCAGCTAGAAATGACGAAGCAATGCTTGAAGCAGAGAGAGCGGCGAGAGAGGTCAGAGCGATTGGTTTTGTTGTTGACACAAGACTGGTTGTTGCGACTCCAAATTTTGTCAGATTCACCGCGGCATCGAGACAGAATGTTCCCGGAAATGTTTTCGGAGTTGGTGTTTCTGGAAATGCTCAAGTCTATGCTTTTAGAACCGTTGCTCTTGCAAATCAAGTGACGTTGACGGGAACTCAACAAAGACAAGGAAGATTTATTGTTGGGCATGGTCAACCTTTTGTCAGATGGTTCATTTTGAATACTATTGAAATTGGAAGTCCATCTTTGACTTTTGGGGTTGAAGAAGCAAACTTGTTTAATAGAGCTGTGGAATATGTTAGAGAAATGGGGTTGAATGTCATGACTTCAGCAGATAGACGCGCAATGATGCATGGAGCGCTCGCGAATGGTCAAACATTTAATGGAGCTAATGCGACGCTGACAATCAGAGGTTTTGACTGTGAAAGTTGGTCGAGAGCTTCGCTTTCAATGCCACTTAGCACTTTCCCGGGAGTGACGAACGTGGTTTCAACTGTTGTCATCGGAAACATTTCATTCGGCGGAACACCAGCAATTGTTAATGCATTGCAAGCATATTTGAACAATGTCGTCACTTGGGCGAGTCCAGCAGAGCTTGATATTGTTGCGACAGTGGTTGACGGTGGAGTTATTCAAAGTGGCGGAGTTGTTGAAAATGGAGCGACTATTAATTTCCACTGGACAGTGACGACTGGAAGAGGAACTAACCAACAGCGCAGTTCAAGAGAACACAGAGTTGAAATCTTGATTGACGATGATATTGTTTTCACAACAGAAGCCTTTGGAGAGGAGTTTCTCCACACTTATGATTGGAATCTTGTTGATATTAAAGAAAACACGCATCTCACTTTCAGAAAATTCCCAATAACATTGACGAGTGATGAAGCTTATGAAAAAATGAATGCTTCAGATGATGTGATTGTTCTAGATGTTAGAACTTGGGACGAATTCCTCACATTTAGAATCGATGGTGCGTTGTTCTTGCCTTATAATGAAATGACCTATGAAAGAGCAATTGCAATCATGCCAGACAAAGATGCAACAATCTTGATTTACTGCAGATCTGGAAGAAGAAGTGTTATTGCTGCGATTGCGCTTGAAGAGTTTGGTTTCACAAACATCTATGAGTTTGGTGGCATTGATGTCCCACTTTGGCCGTTTGACAACACTGCTTATGGTTGCACAGAGGACTTTTGTTATTGCCCAAGTGCGATTTGTGTTTATTGCGAAAATGAGGAAGACGAGTGTCGTGCGACCTATAATTGTCAATGTTCTGATTGTGGAAACAGCGTTTGGGATTGCGTTTGTGAAGTTGGAATTCTCATCACGATTGGAAATGAGTATTCAATAGGTTCAAAAGATTGGCGAATCTATGACAGCAACAACAACAGACTTGTGTTAGAAAAAATTATGGAAGGAATGCTTTATCATGTTGTGGTTAATGCAGGTGATGTTTTGACTTTGAGATGGACTTATGACCCGTTGCAAATTCCAGAAGGGGTTGCGTTGAACTTCATTAATCACATGGGAATAAGAACAGCGGGCTGGGTTGGAGAAACTGGAAGTTGGTCCTTTGAGTTCACCGTTTCTCATTTTGACTTGTTTCTTGGTGGAATAGGCATCGACTTCTATTGACCTGTTTGATAAAAGGACTTATTTTTCCGATTTGATTTTTGAAACTATCAAAAAAGAAAATAAGTCCCATTTTATGCCCGTGTGGCATTAAGATTTTTAAAAGGACAACCGAAAGGTTGTCCTTTTTTATTGTCAATTTGGATTTGATTTATTTAAGAAAGATGGGGTTGCTTTTGAAAATTACAACTTACAATTGATGACTTGAGGTCGAATTTAATTTGACAATAAGTTGTTAGTTGCAAGAATTTTTGATATGGTTGCTTGTTGATTTTCCGACTTTGAGACTAGAAAAAAAGAGAGTTTGTTGTCAACAGTCTTCGACTGCTTTGTCGGGTTCTGCTTGTATTCGCACTCTCCGTCAAGAGGGTCGAAGACCCTTGTCAAGGGTTTTCAACCCTCTTGTCGGTTATTTCTTAAACTAGTATTGCTCATCAAAAGTATCGAAGACCCTTGTCAAACACTCTTTTTTGAAAATAGGTTTAAATTGTCGAAATCGTTAACGTTTCAACTAATCGCTCAGTTTGTCATTCATCTCGTTTAGTCTTGCAGCCATGTCTGCTAGCATTTTTTGCATTGGGTTTTCTGGTGCTGCTGTGGTGGGAGTTGAGACTGTTGTTGCTGTTGGAGATGAGACTTCGGCTGTTGTTGCTACTTGTGGGGATGGAGCGCCCGCCATGACTGGGACTTGTTGAGGAGTGGGAGTTGATGGGATATTGATGATGTGGGGCATTTGAGTCTCCTTTTCCACGACTACTGGCTTTTCGACCACGAAAGGTTGAGGTGGATTTTGTTGAGCCACCGGTTGTGGTTGTTGAACCATGATGGGCTGAGTCATTTGTGGGAAGGGCATGAAGCTTGGAGCTTGTTGCATTGGTTGTGGTTGCGATGATTGCAAAGAATTCATTGATTGCATATTTTGAAGATATGCAAGGGTCATTTGGTTTGCACTGTTCGCATCAACCTTTGCGAGAATTTGGCCCATAGTGAATGCGTTGTTGTGAGCATTCAGAGCGCTTAGTTGTGCTTTGATGTCGCTCATGTCGTTTGCGTTTCGAACTGTTAGTTCGCGCATGTTTGAAATTTCATCTCTAATTCTGTCGGCTTGCAAGTCTCCTTTTTGAGCTGTTGTTTGTTGTTGATAAATTGCTTCCATTTTGTTCTCTCCTTGAGTGCGAGTTTCGTTCGGTGTTGTTCTTCTTGCTTGTCCAACCATTGCATCCATTAGTTTTTCGCTAAAAGTTGGGAATAGCTGGGTTTGTTGCTCATATTGTTCGTTTTTTTTTGCGTCATTTTTCATTTCTTTGACGAGACTTAGTATTTTGTTCATTTTTTCATCTTGTTTTTCTTTTTCAAAGCTTGTTTGGTTTTTTTGCATGTCTTTGATGGTGTTTGACATTTCTGTGATTTGAGCATTGTGGCTTGCGCTTTGTTCTTTTAATAAAGATTGAACTTGCATGTCTTTGATAAGATTCGTGAGATGTGAGATTTTTGCTTCTTGGTTCAGAAATTCTTGTTTCTGATTTTCTTCTCGCATTTCTTGAGCGAGTGATGTCAATTTTGTTATTTCAGAACTATTTTGTTTTGTTGACTCTTCTGCTTGTTTGAGGTGAGGATCAAAGTCACGAGAGATTTCTTTTGTTTGAGTTTGGTGATTTTGAAGAGATTGAAGCTCTTTGACAATTAGTTGCAGTTTTGCAACCTCGCGTGCGTCAGACACTCGTTGAGTGTTTTGTGGGGAGTATTGACTGCCTTGCTTTCCGGTTTCTTTCAATTCTTGAATGGTTTCATGAAGTTTTGCGATTTCATAAGAGCTTGTTTTGTGGTAGTTTTCCGTTTTCATGTCCTTGACAAGTTCGTTCAATCTTGCAATTTCTTTGTCTTTTTCTCTTTGCAGGTTTGAGTTTTCCATGTTCTTGATTGCATCAATTACTCTTTCAAAATTGTCGTCTTTTTTGTCTTGTTGGATTGCTTGAATAGAAGCAGGTGAGAAATCTCTTTCCATGGTTCTAATTGAGTAAAATTCTCTTTCTTTCGTGACGTTTTCTTTGAGTTCTTCAAGTGCCATTTCCATTGCGCTTATTTTTCCGTCTTGCTCAGAGATGATGTTGCAAATTGGTTGCAAATCTTCAAATTGATTTTTTTGAATGTTTTCCACCACCTCATTGACATAAAATCCGCTTGATTTTGATTGAACTATTTCGTTGATTGTTTCTTGTGTTCTTTCAAGCTCTTCTTGTTTGAGGTGAAATTGTCTGTTTTCTTCTGCTATTTTTGCGATTAATTCTTCTTGTGCTTTGATTTTTGTTTCAATCGGCTCAAGGTCATCTGCTGAAATGTTTTTTGTTGTGACTTCCAGTTCAATTGTTGGTGGCACTTTTGTGTGCGTCAGAGAATTTTCAATTCCATTGTTTGGAAATGTTTGCCCAGATGAACAAACTTCGCTCACGACTGTTTCCATGGCAAATGGCTCATAGACATAAGCATACTTTTTTTTGTGGGATTCAATAAAACTGTCGATAGTTTCTGTTTCATGAATGTTTTCGTCGTGCGTGTTGTTCATGTTGTCAAGCACCTCCATTATTTTGTTTATTTTTCTTTCAAGGCTTAGAATGTTGTTGTCAATTGTTTTTTCTTCGGTTCTTGTGTTTTGGTGGGTTTGAGTTGGTTGTGGTCTCAAAACAGGTCTTTTTGCCATCATTCTTGGAGAGGCTGTTCTGGATTGTTCTTTTTGGTTGACCAGCTTTGAAGTCCTTTTTTCAACAACTCGGACACGTTCTTTCTTTCTCTTTTCAAGCTTTCGCAATCTTTCCTCAAGCCTTTGAGCGTGTTTTTTTGCTTTTTGAGCATCAAAGTTCGCTTTTTTTATTTCTTTTCTTGCTTCAATTGGAAGTTTTAGCATTCTTTTTGAATTCATTGAGGACAGCTTTGAGGGTCTTGCTGGTCGACTATTGAGAGTTTTGGCTTTTCGTTTTTGAGCGTTAAGCATGTTAACATTTTGCTTCGCTCTAATTTTAATTTTTGAATTGTTGTTAAACATGTTTGTTGCTCCTTTTTTAGAGTTGAGAGTTAAGAGTGGTGTTCGTGATAATTTGGCAACATCTTCGATCTTCACTCTTAACTTTCCGCTCTTAATTTTTGCATTTTTAGTTAGAATTTTTTTGCTTTAAGAACTCTTTGACCAAGTTTTCTGCGTTTTTCATTGCGCTGTCGGTTTTTCCTAGTTGTTTCATTGCATTTGTTTGAGTTGTTTGACAGTTTGGCGTTGTGTCGCATGCCATGACCGCGCTTCCTGCTGCGTTTAGTTCTGCGAACGCGAGTTGAAGTGCATTTTTTGCTTGTGCTTTCAAGTCCGTTCCGCCATTTGCTCTTTTCTTCTTTGCTGACGCTTTGCTTGCGACTATTGAAATGATGAGAATGAGAGTCAATGCTCCAGCAGCGATTGCGAACCATAACCAGTTGTTTGCGAGGAATTCTCCAACTCCACCGCCACTGCCACCGCTTCCTGCGCCACCACCACTAGTTGCTGGGGGAGGGCGGAAAGAAGACGTGTAGAGGTTATTTTGATTTTCATCTCTTTCGTTTTCAATTTCACCGATTCTGTCTGGACATGGCTCATTTCTCATGTCTTCAACTTCGTCAAGTCTGTCATTTGTGTCTCTTTCCATTTCGTCAAGGTCATCGAGTCTGTCGCGTTCTTCGTCAGTCAGTGTTTCGCAATCGCGGTCACGGTCTCCCAAGATATAGTCACGCTCTTCATCAATGTCGTTCAAAATGTTGTTAAGATCGCGATCAAGGTCATCAAGTCTGTCGTTTAGGCAGTATTCGCAAGCCGGATTGTTTTGGTCACAGTTTTCTGGGCGAGTTTGTTCATTGTTGTTTCCTCCGGTTGCACCATTGTCGTTACCGTCGTCTCCGTTGCCCGGATTGGATTCACCATTTTCGTCATCAGTTTCGTTATCATCGTCACTTCCGTTTCCATTATCACCCGTGCCAGTTCCATTTCCGCCATCATTGTTGTCGGAGTTGGTGTCATCACTAGGTCCATTGCTGTAACCGTTGTCATTTCCATTTCCGTTGTCGTTATTGCTTCCAGTGCCATTGCCATCTCCAGTTCCGTTTCCGTTGTCTGTGTCAGTCGGAACATCGCAACATCCATAGCAAGCTTCCAAATCATCATAAGCATTCATTAGTCTTGAAAAGGCATAATCAACATCGTTTTGACTGATTGAAGCAGTGTTTAAAATCCATCTTGCAAACAAATATGCTTGATTAAGATTTCCAACAGACTCAACAGTGCGGCCTGCAATTGATTGCAATAAAGAGTTAACATGGTCAACTTTTGATTGCAAAGAATCGGTGTCAATTGGGTCTGGTTGGGGTTCGGTTGGGATATAGATGATGATTTCGTCGCTTCGAAGTGCGTTTTGGGCGCTGACTAGTATTCTGTTCACTTTTCCTTCTAATGCTTCAAGTCTTGCTTGTGAGAGGTAATCTGGATTTGAGATTTCATCTTCAATTTCAGCCAAAACTTCAAGCAACATTTCGTGTGAACTAGCATGGTCAATCAAGTGCCAGTAGACATCGTCTTCTTGAATTCCGCGTGCGGCGACTATCAATTGCTCGAGCCAAACCGTGTTTCTTCCAACGAATTGAAGTCCGTTTATTGCGTCAAACAAGTCGGTTAATGCGGAATTGACAAGATTTTGAGTCAAGCTCAAATCGTCAGATGACATCATGTAGATTTGAACAGCGTGTCTCATTGCTGTGTCAAAAGCTTGGAAAGATGCTCTTGTGAATCTGTTTGGGAAGTTGAAAGGGAATTGGTTTTCTTCAATCAAAACTCCGAGCGTTGTTCTGTCAACTTGTCCGCGTCTGACCCACCGTGCATAAATCGTGTGGTCTTGCGCTCTTGACAAGATTGTTGATGGAAGAACCGCGCTCCCGCCCTCACGAGCAGTGAACCAGCCAACGAATTCATAATCCTCTCGGTGAGAAACTTGTTCTGGAATAATGCTTCCATATGGTTGGTTGAGCAGTCCGAACATTTCAGTTGGTTGAGGAGCTCCGTCAAAATTAAAGTCAATCATGACTCGAATTGAAAGTTCCGCCAAGACCCAACGAGCAAAAATTTCTGTGATCGGGTCATTCGCGGGGATAAACATCACTTCCGACAACTGGACCCCACCGCTTGGAGCTGGGGTGTCCCACCATCCGTGAAAAGCAAACCCGAGCATGTTCATCGCAACCAAGATTGATGGTTGAGCTGTGATGCTTGAACCATATTGAACCGAGGATGTTCTGATGTTTGTTGCTCCCGGCGCTTCGGCTGGAATTCCGAATTGTGACCATTCAGCTGTGTTATATCTTCTTTGAACAGTGACACTGTTTTCATACCACCTTGCATAAAGTCTCGTGATTGGAGCAACCGTTGCTCTGTTTTGATGTCTTGCAAAAGCTGTTGTTTCAGTCACTCTTGCTCCGCCATTTGGTTGGGTATACCACCCGCGGAATCTGTGTCCCGGAGGAGTTTGAGCAAGAAGTGGAGAGCCAATCACGCTTTCAAATGAATTCGCAACCCAAACAACTGGTGGATTTGTTGGCTCGCCGACTGGCCAGTTGAGTTCGCGTGTTATTTGCCAAGTGTTCGTGGTGTGGACTTCAAATCTCAGTCCCATAGTGACATTTGAGAGTCTCATCGTCACTTCTTGACGAGTGTTAGGGTCAACATAGTATGTTTGAAGAATCGCAAACATCGGGTTGCCCATCATGATTGTCGCTGGACGTTCGGCGGTGAATCCGTCACTTGCATGGTCAGCAGGATAAATCGTTCTTTCGATTCCACCGCCTCTGACAATAATATGAGTGACTTCATTTCCAACGCTTGCGTCAAAGTTCAAAACAAGGTTTCCGTCAGTGTTAGTCGCGCAAATACCAAGAGAGTGGTGTGGCGCAGTTGGCTCTTCATCGCCCGGGCGAAGTGCCGAGACAGTTGCGCCTTGGCTTGTTGTCATTGCCATATTGACCCCTGCATTGTAGTGATGAAAATCATAGTGATGTCTTGAGATTCTGAATCCCGGAACAAGTCCACGTGCGGCTGTTGTTGAAGTTCCTTCGGTTGAAGGGTTTGCGTTGTTCCATCTTCCAACTTGTCCGATGTTCGCAGCGGCTGTTCTTCTCAACAGTCCAGTTGAAGCGAAAGATGTCCCCGAAACTGGATGTAATCTGTTATAGGCAATATTAATTCCGCCCCAAGCGACATTGTTTCCAGCAACTTCAAATAATGATGGAATAAAAAATCTGTCAGTTGCAACAGCGCCGTTTTGCGAATTTCCATGAGGAAGAAGGACATTGTCGATTGTTGGGATGTGACCTCTTAGCAGTCCCAAAGTTTGATTAATCTGAGCCCTTGCGTTCGAGTTGGCATATGCTGTCCCCGATGCTTGTTGAGCCGAATTTCTGAAAGGGCTTGTTGCAAGGACATAAATAGCGTCAGTTGTGTGATGAACAACTCTGAAATTAAGGGTTGAAAATTGTCTTAAACAATTCGATGTGACCGCACCCACCGTCGCTGGCCCAACCGTTGGAAACATTCTGAAAACATGATTTCTGTGTCCCGCGTTGACCGAATTGATTAGTGGTGTCCAAACGTTGTAGTTAATCGACCCATTCGTGTTAATCAAAAAGTTCGGTGTGACTGGTGCATTCGCACTAACAGTCATGTTTCGACTAGGCGCGGTGTTCACTCCTAAAAACACCGCACCAATCGAAGCAACACAAAAGGCTAGCATTAACGTTAATGCTAGTAGAATTTTTGAGACTCTGCGTCTCGCCCAAATTGTGTTCATTTTCATCTTCGTTTTCATTTTCGTTCGTCTCCCAAGGGTCTGCGACCCTTTTGTGTTAGAACTTTGGCGAAACAGCTCATCCCGAGTTCTAACGCTTCCTTATTTTGCAACCGTCTCCCAATGGTTGCAACTTTTGGTTTTTCGCTTCGCCTGTCGTCTCCCGATGACATTTGAAGTTTTTTGTTTTTCACCAACTCTCTCCTACAAGGCGGTGAATGTTTTTTGTTTTTAAATGTGAACAAATATTTAATACGTTCATATTTATGATACAATTATATCATCCTATTCATATTTCGTCAAACTTTTTTCAAAAAATATACACTTTTTCTGCAAAAAAACTATATTTTTGTGGTGTTTTTTAATGTTTTTGACCAAATTGTTCATATTTTGTTAATATATGAACAAAAACGGAGTGATTTTGATAATTTTTAATGTTTTAATGGTTGATGATTTTTAATTAGCGAATTGTTATGAGTGACGGTGTTTGATGGTTCTCTCTTTGCGACTTGTCGCGGGGATAGTGCTTGTTGTTCAGAAATGCTGAAATTGTTGAGATTTTTTATTAACGACTAATTAATTTCTGGTTCATGAAAAATTCATAATAATTTTTTTGTTAAAATGTGTTGACAAACCATACAAAAATATGTTAGAGTAGAGTGTGATTTTGTTATCATTTGACATCTTCATTATTGTTGCACCAAAGATGAGCCCATGAGAGACTGGATGATTGAAGAAAATCATTAGTCTTTTTGTGTTTTTTTGATGGGTCAAAAAACGAATGTGCAAATAAAGACTAACATTAATGGATATTTGAGCATAATAAATATAGTCTTGTTATCATTATTATATTATATCATGCAGATAATATAAAAAAACAGTCCGCAAGGACTTTAAAATGCCTTCTTTAAACAAGGCGAAGGAGAAAAAAATGAAAAAACTAAAGTTTCTTTTAGTTGCAGTGGTAATGGTTGCTTTGATCGCAACGTCAGTCGTGATGCTGACAGCGTGTCGCAATTACTTCACTGTGACTTGGAACACGCCAACGGGTGTCACCATTACGGCAACTGTTGACGGGGATGCAATCACATCTGGTGATGAGGTTGCGCAGGGTAGCGATGTGACATTTGCTTTCACTGCACCTAGTGCGGGCTACCGCCTCAGAATAGTGACAACGAACATTAATGTTGTTCACACTTCTGCAGGAACATGGGTCATGGAAAATATCGTCACAAACAGAAGCGTGACTTTCACTGTTGAAAGCGTGCCGGTGACGGAAGTTAATCGTGGTGCATTAGCTGCTGCAATAACTGCTGCTGAGGGAAGAGAAGAAAATCTTTACACTCCTTCATCTTGGACACCTTTTGCTGCTGCTCTTGCAACTGCTCAAACGGTTTATGCAAATGCAAACGCAACTCAACCTCAAATCAATGAACAAGTCACTTTGCTCGGCAATGCAACAAACGCACTAGTTCTTCGCGCAAACAGAACTTATCTTGTTGCTGCAATTTTGGACGCTCAAGGCAGAGTGCAAGAGGACTACCTTCCTGCTTCATGGACAGCTTTCGTCGCTGCGAGAACTGCAATCATCAATGGCGCTATTGCAGTCAGAGATGACTTGAACGCAACTCAACAAGAAGTTGACTATCAAATCGGCGAAATCGAGAGATTGACAGAAATTCTTGTTGAAATTTTCAACGAAACAACTTTCTGGTTCCATATCACGGCTCCGGGTTTCACTAATCCAAGAGTCAGCATCTTTGGAGGAGGAATCCCTTACACTGGTTGGTTGGGCTGGACTCCAGTCAGAGACGGAACAACAAACTGGTGGTCAGTCACTATTTTCAATATTACTGAGGACCATTATGTCAACGAAGTTAACATGTGGAATGATCCTTATGTTGTTTTCGCTGGATTCCCACACAGAACTCAAATGCTAACTCGTGCTAACATCGAAACAGCAGATTGCGGAAACTATTTCTTTGAACTTCTTGCTTTTGATAACGGCGCTTATGCTTTTCAATTGAGAAACATTGAAAGCAAAACAGACATTTCTGCTCCATTGAACCACAACTTGACTCTTTGGGTCTACACTCATGATGCTAGTGGTTGGGACGAAATGGTTGGAAACATGTGGGGAAGAGGAACTGAACACCACCGCAACAATCCACAATGGTTGGCTTTCAGATTCACTCAATATGAAAACACTAACTGGTGGTCAGTGACTTTCACAAACCATTTTGAATTTCTTGCTATTGGCGGACTTTCTGTTTGGAGAGCATATCCAGCTTATAGCATTGATGGAATTCAATTGAGAACTCCAGTTATTTATCCTCCAGCTCCGAGTGCTTGGAGAAATGGCGAATTCTTCTTTGAATTGCTTCCAAACAACCACGGTGCTTATAACTACAGACTGAACCCAATCTCTGACAGAGATGCTATCGCTGAAACTTATGCAGTTAATGCAATTCCAGAAATCGTAATGGGCTTTGGCGCGACTGGTGGTGCAGTAATTTCAAGGGCTCATTCTGGAAGAGAGTGGACTGGTGCTATTAATGCAGCTAATCGTGAGCCGATTGTTGCTGGCTCATTCGTTCGCTTGACTGCTACTCCGATTGTTGGACACAGACTCAACATGGTCAACAATGCGGTTCAATGGTATTTTAGAGACTGGACTGGAGTAGGATTCGCTCCTGCATGGCAAGTTATTAATGCAGCGATGATTGAGCAATGGGGTTTTGTTATTAGTGGAACTAATCTTGAGTTCACAATGCCAGCACTTGCTCCAATTGCTGATAATCCAGTTCTTGAGCGTCAATTCAGAGTTCAAGTCGTCCGCGACACAGCTCTTGACACTCTTGTCAGTGGTGTTCGCGAACAACGCGCTCCGTCGACTGCTTTCTATGAAAACACGACTCACACTATTTCTGGAAACAATCTTGACATCACTGTTAATCCACTTGCAACTCAAATTGCGGTTAATTTCAACAGAGTGGCGGGACTTCTTGGCTACAACTTCAGAATCGTTTCTGGCACGACAACTCTTCGTGCTTATGAAGTGAGAGACAGAGTTGATGGCGAAGCAACTATCAGAGAATTCAGAAGATTTGGTGCTGCTGAGGATGCTCCATGGTCGACAACTCGTCCAGTCCTTGCCGCATTTGTCTATGATGGCTATTTTGGAAATGACTTCTATGTTGTTGTTGGTGCAGCTCTCAACAGAACTTTGAGACTTGAATTCCATGGACACAACATGAGCTTTGCTGTTGTTAATATCAACATCGAGGTTTATGGAATGAGAAATTTGACTTTCAACCAACCAGCGGGCGCGACTGTCACTGCGCAAGTTGGCGAAAACGCGATCACAACTGGCGGGATGGTTGAAAATGAATCAGATGTTGTTTTTAACTGGACTGTTGCTGGGGAATATTTGCCTCATCACCAAATGAGAATCACTGTCGCTGGACTTGACGCGGTTTATGTTGCGCTTAGTGCTGGAACATGGACTTTGGTCGATGTCACTGCTCACACTGCGGTTGAATTCTTCGTTGAAACAAGAATTCTTTTGAGCATTGACAACGAAATTGAAGCAGAATTCCCAGATTTCGCATTCAGAATTGAAGCAAGAACATTTGGCGGTGCAGTTGTTGGCGCTCCTTTGGTTCACGGCAATCGTGTTCCAGATGCACCAAGACTCTATGTCGTTCTTCTTAACTACTGGATGTTTGACACTATTTGTGATATTGCTTTCACAGTCAATGGACAACAATTCTTTGCGCAATACATGCCGGGACAAGGCGAGCCTTGCCCAACTTGCGGAGAGAGCACTCCAGCTAACCCGATGTGTGACAACCATGTCTGGGGTGGAGTTGCTTCTGGAACACATGAAGTCAGAATTAATATCAATGAAAATTGGACTGCTCTTAACATGACAATTGGTCTTGCTGAGTTTGATGGTTTTGTTGCTGACGTTTGGTCGTTCATGGCTCAACCTTTTGAAACAAGAAACTTCAGAGCAACGACTGCTGAATTTGGCACAATCAATGTGACATTTGAAGGCGCTGAGAGAGTTGTTTTTGAGGTTGAAGGCGACAATGCAATCGAACTTGAACTTTGTCATTGCAGCAGAATCGTTCTTGATGAAGCTTTCTTCGACGTTTTGTTCGACGGTGATGTTGACTTTGCTGACATCGTTGATGCTACTATTTTTGAAGACTGGAATGATGGAATAGTAATGGTTTTGACTGTCTATCTTGAAAATGGTGATGAAATTGAATTTGTTTTCAGTGAAATTGAAAGATTCCTCGTTGCTGAAACAAGAGGGTGGCCACAAGGAAATCCACCGGGTGGAGTATTCACAAGCGGAAATATCCTTATCAACTTTGGTTTCGACAATGATGGCAATGTAATTAATATTGTCATTGTTGTTGCTGATGAATATATGTATGAAGCAGACTTCAGCTGGATGGTTGGAGGAGCAGTCAGAATCGAAAGAGCTTTCTTTGAAAGAATCGGACACGCAGACGTTGAAACTTTTGACATAGTCAGAACAACAACTCATGCTGATGGTTGGACAAACGGTTTCAATCTTGTGATCACTAACACTGAAGGTGACACAACAACTCTTGCTTTTGTTGGCGGAGATGGAAGTGATATTCCTCCTCCAGCTCCATGGGATTTCGTTGCTGTTGGAGATTTGCTTGAATGGCTTTATGGAGATGACGATGCGAGCTTTGTTTCAACTGGTTCGCTAGACATTGAAGTCACGTTGGACGTTGAAGATGGTTATGTTGATTGTTATTGGTGTGATGGCACTGGTTACACTGATTGCTATATGGGACCGGGATGCGATTCAAGTTGTCACAGATGTAGTGGAACGGATATTCTTGAGTGCATGTTCTGTGGTGGTTCTGGTGAAGTCTACTCTGGACTGACACATCTTGTTTTTGATATTGATGGAGACAACTTTGAATTCCTTGTTAATCCATGGGATGTTTCTATTCAAATCACTCGTGAATTCCTTGAAGCTCTTGAAATTGCTGACTATGAGGACGTGACAAGAGTCTACTTCAACGTGGGAGTTGTTTCTGGCACACCAACTTTGATCATTGCAATTTATGTGGGTGACGATTTCGACAGCCAAATCGAACTTGAGTTCACTGGAGATTTTCAACCAGAGCAAAACTATTTCACTAGTGAAATTTTTGGAGTTTGGTCATTGGAAGTATCATTCTCTGCAGAACATGGAGGACATTATATTCAATGGTTCAATGGTTTGGGATTCGGGGACGGTATCTCTCTCATTGTTGGAGAACTCTTTGATATTGAAATCTTTGAGGTGCAAATTGATTTGGTTGAGTTTGAAATCTCTTTTCCAATTGCTTTCTTTAGAGCAATTGGAATCACGGAAACTATCACTGACGTTTTCTTCTATGGAATGAGCGGAGGTTTCTGGTTGGATATTATGTTGGAAGACTCTTCAGAAATCAGCATTCTTTTCGGAGAAGACGATGTCACAAGCAATGGACCAGACTTTGAAACATTGATTTTTGAAGGTGATCTTGATGACGAATTAGTTATTCTTGCAATGCATTATGATGAAACGTTTGTGTTTCTAGTTTATTGTGAGATTGAAGGTGAAATCGCCTTTTATGGCACTTGGAACGAAGTTATTGATGGAATGTTCGCTTTCACATTTTTGAACGAGGATCTCTTTATTTCATTCATTGATGTGCCTTTCACTGTTGCAATGGTTATGGGAACAGTTATGGAATGTGACATTACTTATGAAGTAACTTTGGTTTTTCAAATTGTGAGTGAATATATGCTTGACATATTTACTATTGAGTTTGATTTGGTAGGAACTGTTTAGAACCAAAATAAACTAGTTCACAAAAACTAACTTAAAAAAAATTTAAAACAAAAAACCACCCCTTCCATTCAAGGGTGGTTTTTTGTCATTTTGTTTTTGTTAATTTCCATTGCTCAACGCCAACAATCGCCAAAGTATATTGTTTTGATGAGAGATTCACATGACAACAGTGCTGTTTTTCAGCAATTATTTCTAACACACAATGAAATTCAAAAAGGCTTGATTTTTGAAAATATTACCCATAACGAGAAAAATCTGTCACTCGCTGTCTTGTTTTAAGCACAACAAACAGACTCTTAAAAGTTTCCCCCAAATAATCTTGAAAACACAAGCAAAAAGAAACTGTGGAAATGTCACAAATTTTGACATTAAAAAAACACGCTCATTGTGAACAAATTTCAATAAAGTAGACAGTAGACAAAAAGAGACTCCTATGGTAGAATAGATACTATAGGAGTTTTTTAATAGGCAGGAAAAAAAGGAATGAAACACTATCCGTTGTGGTTTAGGAAGGAAGTGGTGAATAGGCACATTGAGGAAGGCGTGAGTGTTCCTTGATTGTGTTTGGAGTATGGATTAAATTCAACACAAATAAAAAAACTGGTGTCAGTGGCAACGAAAATATGGGCTACTAAAAGAGATAGGAGAGCATATCCAGCTTATAACATTGACTGGAAAGAAGAAAAGACGCCCGAAATCCGATGGGATTGAGTCGCTTGAGTAGAAGGTCAAGCGACTTGAGATGGAGAATGCACTTTTAAAAAAATTCAACGAGTTGTTGAGGGAAGAAGAAACCAAAAGAAAGTGATTTTTAGAACCATTCGTTTGTTTAGCGACTCGTATTCAGTTTCTTCAATGTGTGAATATTTTGAGGTTAGCAAAAGTGGCTACTGCAAATTTTTGCATAGAAAGCAAGACAAAGACGAAGATTTGAGGGCAAAAATCGAAGAGATTCAAACGAAAGTCAAATCAAGATATGGTTATCGTAGAATGCAAATTGCCCCAAAAAGAAGCATGGATTGGTGAAAAATCATAAAAGAGTGCTTAGGATTATGAAAAAATATGGACTACTTAGCAAAATTAGGCGAAAATATATTTATCAGAAAGGGTCGGCTTGCTTTCATAAATACGAGAATATTTTGAATCAAAATTTTAAAGCCGATGGGACAAATCAAAAATGGACAACCGATATTTCCTACATAATCACGCCGCAGGAACGTTTGTGATTGGTTGAGCAATGGAAATTAACAAAAACAAAATGACAAAAAACCACCCTTGAATGGAAAGGGTGGTTTTTTATTTTGAATTTTTTTAAATAAGTTTTTGTGGACTAGTTTATTTTGGTTTTAAACAATTTCTACCAAATCAAACTCAAGCGTTGCTAAAGATATCTATGATGGTTTTGCTGTTGCCCACAAATACTCAACTACGCACGACATTAAACTCGTTGGCGACACCATTAGGCTTGCTGTCAAATCTCAAAACACGCAAGGAACTGTTCAGCACTCAGACCAAGGCTTTCAATACACTTTTCATCTCTACACCCTAAAACGCCGATTATTCGTGAGCAATACAAGGCTACGGCGTAAAAATTATTTTTTAGGGGGGGGCTCCCCTCTCTCATGAGAGAGGGATGCTTTGCCGTGCAACCAGCTCTACTCATCTAACTACTAACCATAGCAAGTATGATAAGGTGTCTCTTTTTCTCTCACTTTTCTCCCGTATTCGCCCTATTTTAGCCCTAATAAAAAGATACAAAATATTTTCAAAAAATTGCTGCAAATCGTTTGACTATTCTACACTTCCAATCTCTAAAACAAACTAACGGCAAAAAACGGCATCACTTCATCAATGTCACGCAAAGCAACACCGCTCAATAATGCCCCAACTGAAAAGTTTTTTCTCTGCATTCAAAACAGAGCGTATTTATCTCGACAAACCAAAAACAATCCAAGAATCAAAAGAGTTGTGTGACGAATATATCGAATTCTACAACTTCGAAAGAATCATACTCAAACACAAATCACCGCACGAAAAAAGAACCAACGCCAAAATCAAAAATCTCTCTAGTGGGCTAGCCTACTAGAGAGATTAGATTAACCAACTAATTAACAATTACTATCATAGTCTTTCTTTAAGTCTTTCTTTTTCTTGTCCTCTTGTTAGGGTTAGGACTAAATTTTCGAGTGTTTTTTTGTGGGAGGGCTTTCGATTTTTTAGGGGTTTAGGGCGAGTAGGCAGTTGTAGCAAGTATAGCATGCTTCGCAATATTCCGGGTAGTAAGGTTCTTGGGTTATCCATGTGTTCATGAAGATGAAGACGAGGAGGAAGTAGATTAGTATTCCCGACATGTCTTTGAGGACGGTGATGATTGGAGCTGCTCCCGCGGCTTGGTCGAGTTTTAGTTTGACTAAGAGGAAGGGGATTAAGAAGCCGATGATTGCGGCTATTGTTGAGGTTAGAGTGATTGCAAGGCCTACTGCGAGTCCGAGTATTGCCATGTCAGAGGCGAAGTGTCCCCAGAGTGTTGCGACGATTCCTGCGAGGGCGCCAATGACTGCGCCGATTGAGAGTCCCATTCCGACTTCGCGGAGGAGGTGTTTGCCGAACCTTTTGGTGTCGACTTGACCGAGGGCTGTTCCGCGAACGAAAATAGTTGTTGATTGGTTTCCAACAGAGCCACCGACATCCATGATTAGTGGGATGAAGAATGCGACCATGACGATGGACTCAAGAATGTCTTCAAAAAAGCCCATTACGAATCCGAGTCCGAGTCCGCCTGCGAGTGAGATGAAAAGGAATGGCAGGCGAACTTTCCAAACTGCCCAAATGCTTCCGCGCACAAGGGCTTCGCTTCGGTTGGTTTCTTTGCTTGTGATGTTTGCAAGGCCCGCTTGATTATAGATATCTTCGGTTGCTTCGTGTTGAAGGATGTCGACCGCGTCATCAATTGTGATTATTCCCACGATTTTGTCTTCTGTGTCAACGACAGGAATTGCAAGAAGGTCATATTCTTTTAGAGCTTCCGCTGCTTCTTCTTGGTGAGTTCCAGTGTAGACCTTGACAACTGTTGTGGTCATTATTTCTTCAATCAGAGAAGAGGGGTCGGAGATGAGTAGTTTTCGGAGAGTGACGACACCCTCTAGTTTTTTTGTTTCGTCCGTGACATAAAGGGTGTAGATAGTTTCTTTGTCTTCGTCTTTTGCTTGTTGGCGAACTTTTTGGAGGGCTTCGTCTGCTGTCATTTTTCCACGAAGAGAGATGAATTCGGGAGTCATTATTCTTCCCGCGGTTTCTTCGTCATAGCCCATTAGCATATTTGTCATCTTTCTGTCTTCGGGCGAGAGCATGGCTATGAATTTTTTCGCAACGCTTGCTGGAAGTTCTTCCAAAAGTTGAACTCTGTCATCAGGGTCAAGTTCTTCAATGAATTCGATTGTTTCTGAGTCTGCAAAACTCTCAAGAAGTTCTTTTTGGATTGTTGTGTCGAGTTGTTCAAAGACAAACAACGCTTGGTCTTTGTGGAGCAATCGAAAAAATATTGCTTTTTGCTTATAGGACAATTCACCAATGATATATAACAGTTCGACGTCTTTTAGTCCGCCGATAACAGATTTGATTGTTTTGATGTCTTTCTCACGAATGTATTCAACAAGCACATCAAGTTCATCGTTGACAACAACGCCTTCGTCATCAATTTCCTCTTCGTCTTTTTCTTCAAGAGGAAGAGATTCTTCATTAAGCTCCTCGTCTTTTTCTTTTTCTTCGTTCATGATAAGTGTCTCCTTTGCGCCATCGACGCTTTATTTACCAGTGTTTAGACACAATCAATCAAGGCAAAAGAGAATTTGAATTTTTCAATTGCTTTGAATTGTTGTGTTTTCTTCAGTTTTCTACTACCGCTAGGGTCGTCCATTCTTTTTTGCCTCCTTTGGGTCGTTGACCCGCTTGTTGTCAAAAAAAATCCTCATCGCACACACGGCGACAAGGAATCAAGCACAACAAATACTAGTGCAAAACTCAAAGAATCACCGTTTCAAGCTTTAGCTTTGAAAGGCGGTGAAGTTGCATTAGATTAGGCCTTGAAAGTCGACCTAAACTGCTAACCAGCGCACAGTGTCTCCACTGTTTTGCGGCAGCAACCCGTATCCTTTCAGTAGCCTCACCTACCGAATGAATTAATTTTAACATCAACAGTATATTCAAATCAGAAAGAAATGTCAATTGTTTTCAAGTCAAAATTAAAAGTTTTTAGCAAGCAACAAACAAATCTTGCAAAAAATAGTTTTTCAAAAGATATGTAAAGATTGCGTATAAAATTGTAAAAAGTGTTTTTTAAAGCTAAATTTTCCTTTACTATATTTGATGAAAGAGGTAATCTTTGATTGAGCCACAATGGCAAGGAGAAAGGATTTCATGAAAAAAATAAAATATATTTCAATAATTGCGGTGATGTTGATGATAATTTTGTCAATCTTTGTGATTGCATCATGTCGTGAAGATGCGACTAGAACAGGAATAACAGTGTCTTTTAATCCGCCATTGTCGTCACTACCTCATGACACTACTCATGCGAATTTGCTTCCTCATTTGACAGTGGTTGCAAACTATGACGATGACACAACGGTGTCGATAGTTCCTTTGGAGTCCATGTTGAGCGGTGTTTTAATGGCGGGGCAATCTAACACAATCATTGTGGCTGTTGGGGCGCATTCTGCAAGTTTTAATGTTTCTCTTAATTCAGTTCCAATAACAAGACAAAATCAAGAGGGTGTGACTGTTGCTATTTTGGGTTGGAAATTTGGTGAGAAAGCAAACACTCCAACAATTGAGGGAACTGTCCAAGATGGAGCAGATGTCACATTTGAGTTCAGTGCAACTGAGTCTTTCACAACTATTCTTGAAAATTCTCCAACGACTGTTGGGACATGGTTTGTCAGAGCCCACTTATCTCAAACTGCGAACTTCAATGCTTTCACAACTCCTGTTGTTAAGTTTGTTGTTGCAGAAGTGGTCAGAACTGGAATAAGTGCAACTTTGTGTCTTGAATACTTAGAAGAGAGAAATATTTCAATAGATGCTTTTGATTCTCATCCGAGGTTCGCGCATGGAGCAACGCTTGAAGATGTTTTGCCTTTTGTTAGGATTGTTGCAGCCAACAGTGATGGGTCAACAGAGATTGTTGTTCCAACTCTTGAAATGTTGTCGATTGAGGGAGGAATTCATCATCTTCGACTCAATCAAATTGTTGTTAGAGTTGGCGAATTTGTTTGCGAAGTGAGAGTGAGGGTTGAGAGTCCTCCAGCAAGAGTGGGAATAAGTGTTGAATTTGCAGAGAGTGTGACAATGGCACATGATGCTGTTCCTGCGGATTTAGTTGAACACATTACCATCACGGCTCACTACAATTATGGGAACGATGTTAATGTTGCTCCTCAACTAAATATGATTCACGCAACAGGTGGAGTTTTGGTTGCTGGACGCGATAATTCAATTGTTGTCACTGTCAACACATTTGCAAGAACAATTTTTGTTCCAGTTGCACCGTTGCCAATAAGAGAGAGTATTTCTGTTGAGTTCTTTTTTGATGGTTCTGTGCCACATAATGCGACTATGTCAAGCTTGATTCCTTATGTTAGGGTGATTGCAGTTTATAGAGATTTTTTCAACAACACAATCACAATCACTATTCATTGTTTTGCCCAAAGCATTAGCTCTTTGACACTTGATAATCTTTCTGGAATTCTTGCTCCAAACACAACAAACACAGTTACTGTTACTATTAATGGATTGTCTGACACTTTTGAAGTCGAAATGGATGAGGTTGAAAGAATCAGAAAATCATTGACTGTGACTTTTGCTCATCCATCAAGCACTCTTCCAATGGGGACGACTTTGTCAAATTTGATTGATTATTTGACAGTTTATGCTAACTACACGGACAACACATCTGACAGAATTACTATTGAAGTGGGAATGCTTAGTGGAAAGTTGTTTTCGGGAGTTGAAAACACAATTACTATCACAATAGGTTCGTTGATTGAAATTTTCGTTGTGGTAATTGAGCCAGAAGTAGCAGTTGATGCAAATACTTTTGTTGGAATGTCGATGGCGACTAATCATGCTATTGCGGTGACGCAAGAGGGAAATGTTTATGTTTGGGGAAACAACAATAATGGGCAGTTAGGTTTTGGGTATTATGCTTATCTCCGTCCAGACAGAGACAACAGAAACATTCCAACACGCCTTGAATTCTTTAATGCTCGCAATGTTGTTCAAGTTGTTGCGGGAGGGAACAATTTGTCGCTTGTGAGAACGAGTGAAGGGTTTGTTTATGCATGGGGAAATGGCTCAAATGGCGCAACTGGACAAGGAAACACAAGCATTCAAAATGTTCCGTCAAGAGTGAGGATCAATGGGACGACTTATTTGAGTGGTGTTGGATATATTGCTGCGGGCAGTTCATTTGCGATGGCAATTACGACTGGCGGATATCTTTATTCTTGGGGGAGTAATGCCAGTGGGCAACAAGCGCAATCAACAGCTAATAACTTGTTTGCAACAAGAGTAAGACTAGATGAAATGACCTATTTGAGCAGTGTGACTTTAATTGCGGCGGGACAAAACCATGCGATGGCGGTTTCAAATGGATATCTCTACACTTGGGGGAGCAACAGCAACGGTTTGCTTGGAAGAGGTCATGCAGATGCGATTGTGGCAACAAGGCATATTCCAACAAGAGTTGAAAATCTTTTTAATATTATCTCAATTTCAGCTCATGACCATTCAATGGCGGTTGCAAATGGAATTTTGAATCAGGGCTATGTTTATACTTGGGGAGGAAACGGCTCGGGAATATTGGGACATGGACACACCAGCAATATTCTGGAAAACAATTCACCAAGAAGAGTTGAAGCGATGGGTGGGGGTGCGACTCTTGTTAGTGCGGGAAGCATTTCCATGGCAGTGGCAGGTGGAAATCTCTACACTTGGGGGGCGATGGGTGGCTCTAGATTGGGCCGTCCTTTGGGCGATGAATTCGCTGTCGCTTTTCTACCGGGAAGAGTTTTGGGGTTGAGCAATGTTGGTTTTGTTGCTGCGGGAAGAGGTGCGAATCGCGGGATGGCGATCGGGAACAATAATAATCTCTATGTCTGGGGAACGGGCGGGGCGGGCATTGGCCTCGGTCAGACAGTGAACACGAATGTGGTGGCTCCAACTATGATTGGAAGACCGAATAGTCAATAATAATCAAACAAAAAACGACTTTCTCAACCAAACAAAAGAGAAAGTCGTTTTTTTAAATTTTGTTTGACAAGCAAAAAACGCTTGCAAAAGGTTTTTTTTTTTGTTATAATATTTGAGATTGTGTGGATTTTTCTGCACGATGTTATTAAAAACGGAGGCAAAGAAAAGACGAATGAACAAATACGAGGTTTTATACATCCTTAAAACTGGACTTGAGCAAAAGGTCTATGATGAACTAGCGGACAAGTATTCTGCGGTCGTCACAAGTGAAAAAGGCGAAGTGGAAAGTGTCAACAAGTGGGGCACTAGAAAATTTGCATATCCTATTGACTACAAAAAAGACGGTTACTATGTTTTGATGACTTTTTCTGCGGAACCAAAAGTGGCTCATGAAATGGAACGCAGATTTAGAATTGACGAAAATGTTGTCAGATTCATGACAATTGCAATCTAATTTTATTTAAGGAGATTTAAGCAAATGAATAAATGTTTTTTAATTGGAAATCTAACAAGAGACCCAGAATTGACTTCAACGCAGGGCGGAATCAGTGTTTGTAAATTTACTATTGCAGTAAACAGACGCTACACTAACTCAGCGGGAGAGAGAGAAGCGGATTTTATTAATATTATCGCGTGGAGAGAACTCGCGGACAATTGTGCGAGATTTTTGGCGAAAGGAAAAAAAGTCGCGGTTATGGGAGCGCTTCAAATTAGAACTTTTGATGGACAAGATGGAGTGAAAAGATATTTTACTGAAATTGTTGCGGACGAAGTTCAATTCCTTAGCCCATCTGACGGAACAAGAAGAGATGTCGAGGGAATGAAAGAAGAGAATTCAAACAACAACAGCCAAAAGAAAAGTGCGGATGAGCTAAAGCCACTTGATGATGACAGCTTGCCGTTCTAACTCATTTAATGCAGAATGCAAAATGCAGAATGAAAATCAAAAAATTTAACAACTATTATGCATTATGCATTATGCATTATGCATTAAACAAGGAATATCATGGAAAATATTGAAGAAAAAGTTGAAGCGGTTGAAACTGCTCCAAAAGCAGAAAAACCTGCGAAAGTAGAAAAAGCGGAAAAAACAGAACATCCACTGGCTCAAAAGTATGACAACATGGATGAAAAAGCTCCGCCAAAAAAATCAAAAAAAGCACCAAAGAAAAAGGTGTGTCCATTCTGCACAGAGAAAGGCAGAGTGATTGATTACAAAGAAGCGCAAAAACTTAAGCGCTACATCACAGAAAAAGGAAAAATCATTCCACGTCGTTCAAATGGACTTTGCGCTCTTCATCAAAGAGAAGTTGCTCAAGCGATTAAACGCGCAAGAACTATGGCATTGCTTCCTTTCAAAGCGGAATAATCTAGTTTCAGAGTTCTAAAAATCAATTAGCTTTTTAAAAGGGTATTAAATCAAAGAGATTTCTTTTTGGTTTGATGCCCTTTTTAATAATTTGCAACTAAGCAATTGCCAAGCATATTCAATGCTCCTGTCGGAGAGTTCTAGTAAAAGAAGTCTCCCACAAAAGCATCAAAGATGCTTGACAAGGGTCTTCGACCCTCTTGACGCTGAATGCTAGTTCAAGCAGAACCAGACAGAACAGTTGAAAACAGTTGACAAGGGCTTTCAGCCCATTTGTGAGAGATTGCTTTTACGAGAACTTCTCCAAGGGGCATCAAAGATGCTTGATAACCTTCGGTTGATTTGTGAGCATGAGTTTGAATCTATTATTTTTTCTCACAAAGGTATTGAAGATACTTGACAAAAGACAAGATATTTTGTTATAGTGTTGATGTTAAGAATATAATATAAGGATATTAAAAAGTTTCGAGCTGTAGCGCAGTTGGTAGCGTACTACTTTAGGGAAGTAGGGGTCGTGGGTTCAAATCCCGCCAGTTCGACCACGAATTAATTGAATATTCCACAAAAAAGGAGACAAAACTATGAGAGGAAGAAGACCGAATGGCGGATTTAGAAGTTCGTCCCCGAGACCGAGAGCGGTTACTCCAAGGACAGTTGCACCAAGAGCGCCAGTTAACAATGCGCAAAGAAGGCGCAGAAGGAGAATCGCAACAGCGGCTGCGGTGGGAGTTGGTGTCGGAGTTGGTGTCGCTGCGGGAAGAAGAGGACGTAATCGTGGAATGGGCATGAGACGCGGAAGTGCTGGTGGAGCTGTTGCAATAACTTTTGGGAGCATTGCACTAGTCACGGGGCTTATTTTGTTGATTGTTGGCATCGCGACTGAATATGGTGCGGGAATTGCGGTTGCGGGTGGAATAACGCTTGGAGTTGGAATTTTGCTCATTATTTTGGGTAGCGTTTTGTCGGCAAGGGCAAGAAGAAGGTTTTCTGAACAAATGGCGAATGGAATGAATAATCAAAGCGTGGGCATGGGCGGAAACATGAACAATAATCAGTTTGGTCAGCCGAATAATGGTCAGTTCGGAAATCAACATTTCAGCCAACAGCAACCACAACAGCCACAACAGCCGAGGCCGACAAATTGTCATGGGTGTGGCTCTCCCGTTGGAGCAAGCAACTTCTGTGAGTTTTGCGGAAATCAAATTTTTTAATCCTTTTGAGTTAACTCCTCGAAGTTGTTGTTCGCGTTACCTTTTGCCCGACTTCATAGTCTTTGTGGGGGTAGGGAGGGGGCGTATTGTTCATAAGGCACACCTAAACGAGGTTAACACAAAATTGGAAATCTAAATCCCCTTGGCACAAAAAAGGGGGGCGTGTTGTTAGGCACACTTAAATGAAGTTAGAAGAAATCAAATAATCTAAAAGTGATTCTTGAGACCAAAAGGGGCTTCATTAACGTCTATTCTCATTACGAGATTGAACAGACAATAAAAAAACGAAGTGAAAAATTATGATAGCTACATAGATTGTTTTGAAAGAGTAAAAGATATTCTTTCTAAAAGAAAAGTGAGTCTCGATGAGACTCACTTTGTTGTCGTTGAAGATGGAGTCACGAGTGCGGTTGAGAGGTTGTTGTTTTCATCATTAAACAATAATGGTGCGTTGAGTAATGGCGCATTTGATGTTGAGGTTGTTTCGTTTGCGAGATTGTTCTTTAAATTGAAAGAGAGGTTTGAGGTTTGGGAAGGGAGAGTTTTGGACATTGTTCCTCTTGGAAGAAGTGGGGCAATAATGCTTCTCAAAAAGGTGGTGTTTGAAAACATCGACAAAGTGAAAGTGTTTTCAAGAAGTGTCAAGTTTTCGGGCTTTTTTGAAGTGCTTTATGATACTATTGTTGAACTTTCAATGCACAATGCAAAATTGTCAATGCAGAGTAGTTATGGAAATGAGGACGGCAATAAGTTTGCAGGAGCGACCATTGATTGTCTGTTGTTGGTCGCGGAAAAAGACAGAGGGCGACCGATTGTCAACTCCAAAAACAAAAAACATAGTGATAATGTCAAAATAAAAAACAATTTTAACAATAATTCTGCATTGAATAATAGTGGTGCGTTGAAAACCAGCACTGATTTTAAGTTGAATGAAATTCAAGCAATTAGCGAGTTGTTTTTCGCTGAGTGTGATAAGCACAAGTATGTCGACAGAGCAGGTCAAATGAAATTGCTTTGTGAGATTATTCCAAAGCTAGATTTGAAAAATGATCATTTTTATTTTGTTGGAATCGACAAGTTGACAGTGGTTGAAAAAGAGATTGTTGAGTTGATTTCAATGCAGAAGTTTGCATGCAACATGCAGAATAGCTGTGAGAGTGAAAAAGGTAGTAAAATGGTGGGGGCGGATATTGATTGCCTGCAAGGTGGTTTGGGAACGGACGGCGGGAGAATAATGACCACCCTTGAGAGTGTTTTGAAAAGCAAAACAAAGCCTAATAATAATTGCGTGTTGATTTTAACAAAGGCTTCGGACGAGCATGAACTAATTAAAAACATTGCTTCGCGTATTCGACATAACATTATTAATGGAATGAAATTTTCGGATATGGCGGTTATTGCGCAAGATAGTAGTCATGACAGAATTAAGCGAATTTTTTCGGAATATGATATTGCATTTCACCTTGATGAGAAGTTGATTCTTGGGGAGCAAGAGATTGCAAGACAGCTTTTAGAAAGTGAAGAGTGGAAAATTAGGAATGAAGAGTTAAAAATTAAGGATGGAAATAATGAGAATAATTTGACAGCATCTTCACTCTCAATCAAGACTTTAGTTGAAAAAATACTTGTTCAAATTAATGCGGAAAAGAGATTGGAAGAGTTGACGAAATTGACACAGATTGACTTGATGCAAGTTCCGCGAAAAATGATTGAGGTTGCTGAACAGTGCGAAAAAATAACGAACAATTTTGGGATGCAAAAAAAAATATTTGTTGAAGGAATTTTAAGTCAGAAAATATCGTTCATTCCGAAACTGGTTGATGTTGTTGAAATCGGTAGTGTTGACAAATTCTTGGCAAAACGCTACAAAGAAATTTTTGTTCTGAATTTTTTGGAAGAAGTTTTTTTTAAATCAAAAAAAGATTTTGCGCTTTCTAACAAGGATTTCAAAAAACTTGGAATTGAAGTTGATGATGTGAAAAATATTGAAATGGAAGAAGCGAGGCTCGAAAGAGTTCTTTTGCAGAATGAAGGGGTGTTTTTTACTGTTTTGGAAAATGGGCTGGATGATGAGCCGTTTGTTAAAGAACTTCTTTTAAAGGATGATGTGGAGTGCAGAGTGCAGATTAGTTGTGATATTGAGGAGATGATTTCGCATGAGTCAAGAGGGATTGAAGTTGCACTTTTGAGCGAAACGGCCGTTAAAGAAGGAGAAAAAGGAGTGAGTTTCCATCAAGACTTGGTGAATGCACTTGGTGGAAAAGTTGAAATGTTTCGCGATAGAGTTGGTGATAGGTTTTTGATTAACAGCGGAGGTAGTAATAATTTGACAATATCTTCATTTTCAACTCTCAACTCTCAGCTTTCAAAATCGATATCCTCTTCTCGCCTTGAAACATATTTTTCGTGTCCGTTGAAGGCTTTTTTGAAATACAGTTTGGATTTGAAGAAGATTGAAAAAAATGAAATTCAGCCTTATGAGACGGGGAATTTTTTGCATGAAGTCGTCGAGAGAGTTTTTTCTTCAATTGCATGGAAAGACAATGAAATTGAAGAGAGCGTTCGCAAGATTTGTGGTGAGATTTTAGAAAGAGATGAGAGACTTCAAAAGATTTTGAAAGATGGTCAAATTGAGAGGTTGACGAACGAAGCAGTAAGACTTTCGAAAATACTCATCAATCAAGTTCAAAAGGGATCGTTTGTGCCGAAGTATTTTGAAAAACATTTGAAAGAATTTGAAACTAAGCTGGAGTTTTCAATAGAGAATGGGTCAATGCAGAAGTTTGAATGCAGAATGCAGAATAATTGTGGATATGAGGACAACAACAAACTAGTAGAGGCGACCAATGGTCGTCCGTTATTGGACACGGAGCAAAACAACGGGAGACTATTGGTCGCCCCTGCAAGTGATATCTTCAAAAACAAAAAAAATTCTGACAATAATTGTGCATTGAACAAAACCCCTTTAAAAGGTATTATCGACCGCATTGACTTTTTCAATAATCCAAAAGACGGAAAGACCTATGCTCGGATTATTGACTATAAGACTGGTAGAAGAGAGGGTTCAAAGTTTTCTTTCAAGGATTTATATTATGGAAAAAAAGTTCAGTTGACGCTTTATGCTAAGGTGCTTATTGAAAATGGATATAACATTGCTGGTCTTTTTTATTTTCCGCTTAATGCGGGAGTTTTTAATGAAGATGAGACTGATTTCAGACTTGAGGGAGTATATTTAAAAGATGGAGACATATTGAATGCTCATGATATCGCACTCAGTGTTCCACTTTCAACTAGTTCTGTTCTTGCAGGGGCGGCGACCAAAAAGGATGGCGATCTTGATGGACGCAAAAGACCGAAAGCGTTCACACAAGAGGAGTTAAAAAAAATAATAGACTATTCATTTTATGTTTGTAAAAAGGCATTGGATGAAATGAACGAGGGAAGATTTGAAGTCAAGCCTTTAAAAGAAGAATGCTCAAGATGCGACTACTCCTCGATTTGTTTGGGCGTTGAGAAGAAAGAGAGGGAGATGTCTTTTGGAGAAAGTGACATTAAAAAGTTTTTAGTGAATAGTTAATAATGAATAGCGAGTAGTAAAGTTTAGAATTAATTAAAAATAACTCCACAATAGTTATTTACTGTTCGTTATTCACTATTCACTGCTTAACTAATTGACAGAAAGACTTTTTTGTGTTAAACTATCCTCATTTCTCACTCAACAAAACCATGATAATAACCGCACTAGAACTTTGGAAAGATTACAAGATTGATGAGTTTGTTTTTAATGAAACTCTTTTAAATGAAAAGGAAATCGACGGAATCCTTGTCAAGTCTTTTTATTTTGATGGGGAGAGTTATGAGGGCGAAGACGGAAGAAAAGAAAAAATAAGGATTTATGCGAAGCTCTATGAAAAGAGTGACAAGGAAAGGGAGAAAAAAAGAGAAGAGGAAAGCGCCCATCTTGCAGCATTGGGATTATCGTCGCTTTGGTCAAAAGATGCAAAAAATGCAATAGTCGTTTTTGATGATGCAATCAACTCAGTTGAATATTTTGACTTCACGCCCTACCTTGAAAAAGACATTTCGGTGTTCGTCGTTGACTATGCGGGCGAGGCTGGAACGAAAGAAAGGTTTACTATGTATCCAAATAGTTTTCGTGATGGATTGTTTGAGGAGTCTGCGAGTCATTTGTTGCACAATGATGAGGAGGATGACAAAGATGATGAAGACGAAGGAGAAACTTTTGTTGAAACAAAAGCTGATTTAAGACTTTCTCGCGATTTTATTTGGACAACGATTGCTATTCGTTCATGTGAGTTTTTGAAAAAACTATCTTATAACCAAGTCGGATTTCTTGGTGTTGGTGAAGGTGGAGCGACAGTTTATCGAGCGTTGATTTTTGATAATGTTTTCACTTGCGGAGTGACATTGTTTTCTCATTCTGATGATATGGAGGACATGGAGGACGATGCACTCTCGCCAGCGAGCTATGCTCACCATATAAAAAAACCGTTGTTCATTCAAGTTTCATCAAACGAACAAAACAATTCTCTTGACTACATGAGCGACATTTTTAGAGCTGCTCCAAAAGACAAGGCATGGTTTTCAGTCTCACCTCGTGTTGCAAGAGCAATCTCAAAAAACTACAAAGACAACATCTTGAAGTTTTTTGAATTGTGTTTCAAAGATGAAGAAGAAACGGTTGTTTTTTTTCTCAAAGCTAAAGGCAGTGAAAGAGTTCTCTATTTTGAATTTTCGCTTGATGGTGAAGAGTGGGTTGAGGACAGCGTGAAACTTTATTTGGCGTATTCACAAGAAAATTCGTCATATCGCAATTGGAAAAAGACTACTTTTGAAAGAGTTGGAAAAAATGAGTTTATCTCAAAAGTCAAGGTCTATGACGAAAATAAACCAGTCTTTGCTTTTCTTTCTGCGACAATGAAAAACGGACTTGTTGTGTCGAGTGAAATAGTTCGAGCGAATCCTAAGAGTCACAACATTAAAGCGGAAAATGCGAATCAGAAGCGTTTGATTTATGACGCGGACGAAATGGGTGTTGCGGAGTGGATGGTTTTGTATGAAAGCGAAAAAGGGGCACTTGTCACAACAGAAGAAGGACCGTTTGGAATTCAAGGAGTGACAAGTTCAATAAATATCCTTTCAACTTTCGCTCTTGCTGACCCATACCACATTCCGCATATCGGGGCTATCTTGCAAATAATGCTTGCAAACATGGGGGAAAACAAGGAAATAACTTTTGCAATAACGGTCAAAAATGAAATAGACGGCGAAGTTGTTCATGAAAAATATCTCTCAACAAAAGAACTCGCAAGAAGAAATGAATGGGAAACGATAACGCTTGAGAAAAAAGATTTTAGAAAAGGCGAAAAAGTTCTAGCGATTGACGGAAATATTATCACATTGGAAATCTGGGCAAACGATAAGTTTCTGGTGTCGAGCGTGAAATGGATTTAATCAATTGAATATGGAATAGGTATTGTTATTTTAGTTTTCTGTCGCCCTTAAAATATTCTCTATTTAACACTCCATATTCAATAATAATTATGTTTGAAGAATTAGCAAAACATCTTGAAAAAAAGAAGAATAGAACTTTGCAATACATGCTTAATGCGATGATTGCGTTTATTGGTGTCCTTGTTGTTGCGACGCTCGTTTTTGTGATGTCTTTCACTTTTGTTAGAGTTTGCGGAATAAGCATGATGCCAACATTGGAGCATCATTCCTATGGACTAGCGGTGAGTGCAAGGCGAGTTAATGTTGATGATATTGTTATTGTCAGAATGCCAGCACAAGTTGTCGCAGGAGAAGTTGTCCACACTCATAATATTAAACGTGTGGTTGCTCTTGGTGGCGACACGGTTGTTTTTCAACGAGGACTTCGAGATGAATCTAACTATGTTTTTCTCTATGTTGTGAATGAAGATGGAATTCCAACTCGAGAATCGGGGAATGAAAGATTTGATCCAATAATAGCTCAATTCAACAATAGAGTCGGAGATTATTTCAGAATTGGGGAAAGACGAGTGGTTCCAGAGGGCGAGGTTATGGTTCTTGGTGACAATCGCAATAACAGTATTGATTCAAGAGACCACGATTTTGTGGCAATGGAAAGATTGCGTGGAAGGTTCATTCATGGATTTTATCCGCAATCATTTTCGGAAAGGTTTATGGTTTTTTTGTTCCGAATGCAACCATGCACGGCAGTTAGATGCAGAAGATAGTTTTTAAAAATTGAAAATCATTGTCAACAGTCTTCGACTGCTTTGGCGGATTCGCTTGAATTCGTATTCAGCGTCAAACGGGCTAAAAGCCGTTGTCAACAGGCTTTGACTGGTTTGCTGGATTCTGCGTGTTTTTGCATTTAGCGTCAAATGGGTCGAAGACCCTTGTCGAAAATAATTTTATTTTTCAGCGTTTTTTTTTTTTTACAAATGTGGACAATTGAACAACAAAAGGCAATAGAAACAAAGGGCGTTAACTTGCTTGTTTCCGCTTCGGCGGGCAGTGGAAAAACTACTGTCATGCTTGAGCGTGTTGTTCGAATGCTTGAGGGTGGAGTTCGTTTGGGTGAAATGGTTATCTGCACCTACACCAAAGCGTCCGCTGCTGATATGAAGGCAAAGCTCTACAAAAAATTATCGGAAAGAATTTTAAAGAACGAAAAAAACAAAGCGAGGTCGGCAGTTTCAATTAGCACTCATGACAAAAATGTCACATGGGCAAGAGATGCTATGCGTGAAATTCCCCTTGCTCAAATTTCAACTCTGCATAGCTTTTGTCAAACTTTGATAAAAGACTTTTTTTATTTTGTTGATGTTTCCCCCGATTTCAAAGTTTTGAGTGAAAATGAAGCGGATAGTATGTTGAGAGGGGCGATTGAAAAAGCGATTTTAGGCAAGAATGAAGAATTAAGAGTGAAGAGTGGAGATGAGGATTTTACACTGCTTTATGAGGTCATGCTCAAAAATCGCTCGCATCGCAATTTGGTTGAAACAGTTTATCAAATTTTCAAAAAAGCTCAAAGCATGGAAGATTTTGAGGAGTTTTTGAATAAAAGTGTAATGTGGAGTGTGGAGAGTGAAGTTAATGACAAAATTAATTTGACGACCACTCCAGACGCCACCGTTCACGCTTCAAGTTCAAAAACCCTTCCTCTCGTCAACGCTCTTGTTGCATTGACGAAAGAGACCAAGAAGATCTATGCTTTAAAAAAACAAAAACAAGGAAAAATTGACTATTCCGATTTTGAAGAGTTGGTTCACAAAATACTCGAACATTCGGAAGCGCGGGAGCAGATTGCGGAAAAATATAAGTATATTTTCATTGATGAATATCAAGATGCGAACTATTCTCAAGAAAAAATAATCAACTCACTTGTTGGTGAGAAATTTTTTGTTGGCGATGTCAAACAGAGTATTTATGGTTTTCGAAATTCCAACCCGAGGATTTTTGTTGAACGAATGGAATCAATGGGGGCTGGGGAATGTGTAGCGACAGAAAGGGAAGGAAAAAACAAAGAATCCAACTCTCAACAGAAAACATCCAACCGTGAACATTTAAACAACGGTTGTGTGATTGAATTAAACCAAAACTTTCGTTCAGACAGGGAGATTTTGGAATTTTGCAATGACGTTTTTTCTGTTGTCATGAAGAAGGAATTTGGACAAGTTGACTATTTTAAAGAAGCGATGTTTTCGTTTCCTGCAATGCAAAATAATTGTGGGAATGAGGACTGCAATAAGATTGCAGGGGTGGGAACATCCCACGCGAACAGTTCTAACTTTAGTCAAAAAATGTCCGTTAATGACCAACCCTCGTTCGGGAGGCAGGGTGCTTCCACTACAGATGACATTTCATCTAAAATCCAACTCCACATTATCAGAAAAGACGAAGAGAAGAAAGAAAAAGATTTGATTGAAAAAGTTTATTCGGTCAAGGACGATGAGGGGGAGAGTGAGAAGGCGTCTAAAAGCGAACATGTTGCGGAGTCGGCTTTGGTTGTTTCGCACATTGTTGAGTTGGTTGAGAATGGGGCGGTTTTTAAGGACATTGCGATTCTTTTAAGGGGTGTCAACACTGCGTTTGTTGGGACTTTGAAAAATGTTTTGGGAAAACATAATATTCCTTTTTCTTCATCAAAAAAAAGGAGTGCGGGAGAGAGTCGAGCAGTCCAAGAAGTTGTTAATTTTTTAAAAGCGGTTCAAAATCCACATGATGATGTGGCGCTGGTTGCATCAATGTTGTCAAGTTTCGGAAAGTTTTCTTTAGACGATTTGAGAGAGATTGGAAAAGAAAAAGGGGATTCGTTTTTTGAAAAATGCTTGAAATTGATTTCAATGCACAATTCTCAAGTCTCAATGCACAATGATTGTGAGAGAGAGGGTAGTTCTAGCGAGAGTGGTTATATTGCAGGGAAGACCAAGGCTCACCCGCTGTCGAACCACGAAGTAACAATGGAATCGGAATCTCGCTTTGCAGGGGCGGGATTGTTTCGCCCGTTGTTTGGTGCGGAACAAAACACCAGTCGAGTGTTCGCCTCTACAAGTGACATCTCCAAAAATAACAAAAACAGTGGCATTTCAAAAAACAAAAAAAAATCTAATAACAATTGTGTGAGCCTTGAGTGTTGTGCGTTGAAAAAATTTTTGAACTCCCTAAATTATTTCCAACAGCTGTCTCGTGGAATAAATGTTCCGACTTTGCTTGGTCGAATTATTGCTCACTTTGATTTTTTCAAGCATGTTTTTGCTTATGAGGATGGAAAAAATTTGACGAGGGAATTGTCGTTGTTTTTGGATTATGTTGCGGAGTGTTCGTTCAAAACTTGTTTGGAAGATTTTTTGTTGCACTATGAAAGCGCGGAAATATCTCTTGAGACAACTGTTGATGTTGACTCAATTCAAATCGCGACGATTCATTCATCGAAAGGATTGGAATATGAACATGTTATTTTGCCACAGCTTTCTCAAAAGTTTAACATGCAAGACACCCACAAAAAAGTGTTGATTGACGCGGATTATGGCTTTGCAATCAAAGACCATTGCGTTGAAACAAGAAAAATAACCGACACTCCACTCATGGAATTTTTGAAAGAAAAAATGACAAGAGAGAGAAAAGAGGAGGAGATGAGACTGCTTTATGTCGCACTAACGAGGGCAAAAAAAAGTGTTTTCATGACCGCGTTTAATCCAAAAGAAGATGAAGTCCCGCCGAAAGACGCAATGAACTATGTTGAGTGGATTTTAAGGGCGAAAGACAGCAAGAGACTTGAGATGTTTTGGCATGGAGAAAAAGATTGTATTATTGAAGAGAGGGAACACAAAACGACAGTTCAATCATTTGACGAATGTCAAATGAGGAAAGAAAGGTTCAAAAAAAACTTTGAGTTTGAGTATCAACTCGACACAAGGGTTTTAAAAACAACCGTCACAAAAATTGCGAAAGAAGATGGCGGAGACTTTTTTGAAACGGAAGATGTGGGAGTGGATAACCTTGGTCGCTTGAGAGAAACCGTTGATATGGAAAGAGCGACAGCTGTTGGAAATGCATATCACAAGATAATGCAATTGCTTGATTTCGGAAAAGAGTTTTTGTCGCAATATGAAAAAATCAACAGCGATTTAAAGAGTCTAGTTGACGAGGGGAAGATTGAAAAAGCATTCCATGAAATGGTGAAGCTGACAAAAGGAAAAAAGCACTACAAAGAGAAAGCGTTTGTTTTTTCAACTAAGAGTGAAGAGTTAAAAGTGGAAAGCGAAGAGAGTGGGCAAAGTGTAGAGTTGGGAATTAAGAGTGGAGATTTTTTTGACATGACAACCGCTCCAACCTCCGTGATCCAAACTCCACTCTCTAGTTTGCTGGTTCAAGGTGTCATCGACTTGATTGTTGACAACGGCGAACATGTTTTGATTGTTGACTACAAAAGTGGGAAACCTTCGCCGAAGATGAAAAAAGCCTATGACAAGCAATTGGAAGTCTATAAAAAAATTGCGGAGAAATTGCTTGGAAGAAGAGCAGAAACGATGTTATACTTTTTTGGGTAAAAAGAGGCTAATTGAACAGTGAAAACTAATAACACAAGCCAATGGAATGCAACTATGTCTTAAGGGGGCTTATTAGTTCATAAGGCACTCCTAAGCGAGGTTAACACAAAGTTGGAAATCTAGGTGTGCCCCTTGACACAAAAAGGGGCGGTCCACAATCGCTCGACTGCACTTGTGATTTGATTTCTGGCGGTTGGAGACGTTTTCCCCTGCAAGTTCCAACATTTTCTTTTCAAAGGTTGTGGGATTAGATGCCCCACATCAGCTAAAGCTGGCTAGAACAAAAAAACGCACGATGTTCACATTCCATTGTGCGTTTTTTTGATGTGATTTTTTGGAGGCGTTAATGCTTTTAGTGACAACGATTTTTTTAGTCGAGTCGTTCTGCTCCTTCGAAAAGTATTGCGGCAACACCACAGCCGACATGAGAGCCGACAACTGGTCCGAGAATCAACTCTTTTAGAGTGAGTGAGGGGTATTTTTCTTTTACTGCATTTTTTAGATTGTCATAGGTTTGATTTGGTGTTGATTTGATGATATAGGCTGTTTGAGAAGAAAAGTCTTGGATTATGTTTTCGCCATTCTCTTCCATTTTATTAAGGACATATTGAATGGCATTTTTTGAGCCTTTTGCCGAACTTTCAACAACAAGTTTCCCTTTTTTGTTGACAACAATAATTGGCTTGACTTTCAAAAGTGTTCCCACTGTTGCTTTGAAAGAGCTGAGCCTTCCTCCGCGCTTGAGGTGAAAAAGGTCGTCGATTATGACCCATGCTTGTTGGCGAGCGCGCACTTTTTCAATATAGTCGACTGCATCTTGGCTGTCAACTCCATTGTCACGCATTATGAGAAGTTTGTCGATGAGCATTTGCATTCCAAGGGATGTTATGAGACTGTCGACAATATGGATTTTTCTGTTAGTTAGTTGAGAGTTCATTTTTTCCGCGGCTTGAACTCCGCTTTGATATGTTCCCGATAGTCCGCTTGAAAGGGTGACATGAATAATATCTCCGCTTGGATTTTCGGAAAGTATTTTTTCGAAATGCTCAATGTATTCAAATTCGTTTAGTTGCGTTGTTGTTGGAAGTGCGCCTGCTTTGATTTTTTCATAGAACTCTTGGATAGGCGCAGTGCTTTCATAGAGCGCGTCAAACTCTTTGCCCTCAATGATATATTTCATGGTGAGGCAGTAAATGTTTTTTTCTTTCAATTCTCCAATAAAATAGTCTGAAGTTGAATCTGTTGAGATAATAAAGTTTTGCATTGAATTTTCTCCTTGCGTGATTTTTACGCATTTGTTGTTGTTTTTAACGTTTGACTAGGACAGTTTTGTTGCTTTTTTTAAAGTTTGTTTTGGTTTTTTAGTTAAATTTTCTGAATCAGTTGATTGACTTGGTTCGATTTCATTTTTTGCTAGGTTCGTTAATGGTGTTTTCAAGATAACTTCTTTCATGTCATCTTGATGTTTTGATAGTTTCGCGACAGGCATAGCGTCAAGCTTTAGCTTTTTGTCTTCCATTTCTTTCGCGATTATTTCTTTGACCTCTTGGACACAACGAATGTCGTTTAGAACTGCTGTTGTTTTTTCTTGGACAGATTTTATGTCCTGCATATCCGAAGACTCAATAACTGCAAGTTCATAGCGAATCATTTTCGCCGCAAGTTTTTCCAATTCTTCTCGGGGCATCCTTTTTGCAATTTCTCCAGTCGAAGCAGAATAAGCTCCCATTTTTTCGAGTTCTGTGTTGAAAAGAACTTTGATTTTTTTCAACTCTTTGTTTATTAGCCTTCGGCGAAGAAGTAGCAAGTAGAAAACGATAACTGAGAGAATTTTTGAAACCTCAATGAGTATGCCCATTATGTTCCAACGCAACCCTGTTGACGGGTCGGGATAGAGAATGTTAAGAGGGGTTTGAGTTAGCAATACCGCTGCTGCATAGAAAACAACAGCAATTCGAACATAATGTCTTCCCGGCAAGTATTGACCAATGACAAAACCGAGCGCGAAAACAAATCCGACAATGTGCATCCAGCGAACCTCAGCGGGTGTTTGGATGATTCCAATAGCTCCTGCAACGAGGGCAACAACAATCATTATGGCAAGAAAAATTTTGCCTGCTCGTCTTCTTTTGGGAGTGTCTTTTTTGAATATCCACCAAAAGACTAGAGCGCGAATCGTGCTGTAGGCTGCGGCGAGAATCAAAGTAAATTGGGTTTGCATTCCAGTTGCAAGTCCAATAAAAACAAACATGCCCGTCCAAAAAAGACTGCTAAGACCTGCAAAAAGAAAATATTTTCTGCGGTTTTTGATTTGATAGGAAATGAACTCAAGAGTGATTGTGACAACCCCGAAAACTTGAGCCAAAATGAACCATGGTGACATAAATAAAAACTCCTTTTTTAAATGCTTGAACACAAACCGAAACAGTTTGATTGTCAAACTATAATAACAGTCTAATACAAAAATACTTTGATTGTCAAATAAAAATTACACATTTTAAAAAATAATATAAAAAAAGGTTTGACATGCTTAGGGTTTTGATGCATAATAGAGTTGTTATGGCAGTTAAATCAAACAAAGAGAAGTTGCAAGATTTTTTTATTAGTAGTTTTTACTCAATACTCTCAACCGAAGAAAAAGCATTGGAAGCTTTTTCTGGGGGAGAATTGTCTTTGAAAGAGATTCATCTAATCGCGGCGGTTTTCAAAACAAAGTCGGCGAATAAAAATAATTTTTCAACCGTTGCAAGAGTGCTGAATATCACTTTGGGAACGCTTACTACCTCGTTTTCAAGACTTCAAAGAAAAGGCTATTTAAAAAAAGTTCCTCATGAGACGGACAAAAGAATATTTTATATTGAGCCAACCGACAAAGCAGAAATGATTCATGCTGAGCATGTGATTTTTCATGAAAAAATGATGGCGGGTATTGTTGGGAGTTTGAGTGAAGAGGAAATGGGTGGACTTATGGAGTCATTGACAAAACTAGACAATTTTTTCAAGCAACTAAGAGCGGAATATAAAAGCAAATTTGCAAAGAAATAGAAACATTGAAAAAGAAAAAAACAGCGCGCCGAGAGGTTCGCTGTTTTTTGTTTTGTTTGTTATTTTGGTAATTTTTTTGGGGATAGAGGTGTGGGTGTGCAAATTTATTTCTTTGGTGGAATCATTCCCCAGATTTTTATCATTTCTTTATAGAGTTCAAAAAGACGGTCTTGTTCTTTTTGGGGAATGTGGGTATTGTAGAGAGTCACATATTGTCTCTGTTTTCTTGTTTTTTCTTCTTGGATTATTTCCTCACCTTTTTTGGTCAAAGTTAAGTTCACAACTTTTTTGCCAATATTTTTTGTTTTTGTCACGTAGCCTTTTTTAACGATGGAGTTAATTAATCTTGATGCGTTGGATCTTGCCATGCCAATTCCTTGGGAAATGACACTTGGAGAGCATCCATCATAGTGATTGATGACGAACATTGCTTGACGCTCATGAAAAGTCAGGTTCTTTTGTTTTAATTCTTTGTCATGATCGTTGAAATAACCCGACACATTTTGGTTGAAGATGTGGGAATATTGGTTCATTAGTCTGTGAAGCTCATCTGCTTGCTCTTCGGTCACTTTTCTGATTTTCTCCTTGGTTTGTTTTTGTCAAGGGTCTTCGACCCCTCTGTTGGGGGATTTCTAGTGATAGCAATCTTTCACAAAAGTATCTTCTATGCTTTTGTCGGAGAGTTTCTCGTAATAGCAGTCTCTCACAAATGGGATGAAAGCCCTTGTCAACAGTTTTCAACTGTTTTGTCGGATTTTGCTCCTGTTCGCGTTCAGCGTCAAACGGGTCGAAGACCACTTGTTAACAGTCTTCGACTGCTTTGTCTGGTTTTGCTTGCACTCGTATTCAGCGTCAAGAGGGTCGAAGACCCCAGTGTTCAATATTTTAGCAACTATGACTGACTTTAAGAACTGTTGTGTGTTGAGTAGTCAAGTTGATGGTCACGGGCAATATGGAAATTTTATTGCTTATTACACTATAAAGCAAGTATAAAACAAATATGGAAAAAAGTCAACAAAATATTCACAAAAAATTTTTAAAATTATTTTTGAAAAAACTATTGACTTTTCGTAAATAGTGTGGTATCATTAGGCATAATATTGTTATCAATGATAACAATATTATGGAAAATTGGCAAAAAAGTAGGTGACTTGACAGGGGTCTTCGATTCTTGTCAAGTTAACTTCATAATAAAAAGGAGATAAAAACTATGAAAAAATTGAAATTACTTATTGCGATTTCGGTCATGATGGTTCTTTCTGTTGTCATGCTTGTGGCATGCAATGGTGAAACTTATAGTGTCAGTTGGACTTCGCCAGCTTCGCTTTCGGTTGTTGCGAGTGTTGGTGGGGAGACTATCACAAGTCCAGAGCAAGTTGACGAGGGATCCCAAGTTCAATTTAGTTGGACAGTTCCATCGGGTTATTCAGGAATGAGAATTGTTCGTGATGGCGTTCCAGTCCATATTCAAAACCAAATCGGACCGGGAACATGGACGACGGCGGGCATCACGGCTGATCAATCTTTCACTTTTGAGCTGATTGCAATTCCATATGATTGCGTTCATTGTGAGGATGTTGGATGTCCAGAGTGTGATGAACTTTACCATTATGATTGCAGATTGTGTCGAGATGTTCTTTGCCCAGTTTGCGACCCACTCTATCATTTTGTTTGCAGACCATGCAGAGACATGGGTTGCGCGCTTTGCGTCCTTTGTTTTTATGGTTGTGAGTGGGGAGAAGATGTTGTTTGTGGAGAAATTTGCCAAACTTGCGGAGATGTTTTCAGATGCAACGACTGTGCCCCTTGCGCACTTTTGCTTGCTCAAAGACTTCCTCATGATTTTGCAAGCCTAGGGCTTGTTTCTTCAGTGGCTGTTTCGGGTAACCAGTATGTCGTGACGATTCCTTATTATGCTATTCAATATTATCAACATGTTTGGGGTCAAAGCATTGGAAGAGTCCCAGCGGAAAATTCGTTTGTTATTGTTTTTCATTCAATAGCTGCTGCGACAGCTGCTGCGACTCCAAACTGCACTCAAGTTCAAAATGCCTTGATTCGTGGTGGAAATGCTTTTGCAAGGTGGCTTGTCACTAATGTTGTGAGATTAGGAGCGCCCGGGTCAATGGCGGATCCAAACAATCCACAGGTTTCAAACCCTCGTTTCTTCTTTCAAATGCAAGATGTCGTCACGGCGCTTGAACTTCAAGGAATTGAAGTTGAGACAGCACTTTCTCCGTCTGCTTTCATGACACTTGCTTGGGGCGGACAACAATTCATGGGCGAAGCGGCACAGTTCTCGGCTTGGATTTTTGCTTGCAATGATTGGGCGGAAGCGGCGATGGATATGCCATTTGCATTCATGGAAGGAACTGCTCCACCGCTAACAGTGCGTTTTGGAAACATTGTTTTTGGTGGAAATGCTGGACTCATTCACTTTGTCAGAGCATTTATTGATGACGAATTCTGTTTGGTGGAAGGCGAAGGTGGATGCCGATGCGTTGGAGAATTGGTCTTGATTTCAGCGGATGTTTTCTTGATGGATGGTATTGGTTTCTTTGAAATAAGAACTCCAACCAATCCATTCCTTGTTGGAGGAGAAAGACTCACGAGAGGTGAAGTCATCACTGTTGAGGTTGAAGTTCGCAGAGGTTGGGTTGTTTCAGTTTATATCGGTTCAAATATTCACGTTTTCAGAGAAGGAACTCACATTGTTTCGACAACTGTCGCGAACTACACGGTCATGATTATGTTCCGTTCAAGCATTTATGTTGAGTTTCTTGCTCTTCAATTCCATGGCAGTGGATGGATGGTTGAGTATAGACAATCCGAGCTCGCAATAGAACAGACTCTTGCGATGATGGCGATGAGAGATGATGAATTTGTTATTGCTCATCACATGTCAACTCCACAAGTTGCGAACAGAATAAAAGAAACGATTTTGGTTGACCTTGGAATTTCAGATGACACTCATATTTGGGTCGCGACATATCACACTTTGATTATTTGGGGAACTGAGTCGGCGGTTAGGGAAGCGCTGTTGACCTTGCATGTTCCAGAAGGTTTGCTTGGTCAATACATGACTCAAGTCGAATTTGTTGAATTTGAGTTCACTTATCTGGCTGAATGGGTGAGCTTCGTTTGGGAAATTGAGTCAGTGTTCGTCTTCCCGATGTGGCCAGAATTTTTCTTCCCTCTTTCGGGACATGGGCCTTATTATCTCTATATCGCGGAGAGCTTCAGAGTTTATTTGAATAATGAAATGTTCTATGTCACAAGAGCCTACACTCGCGAAGGTGCTTTGAGAGTTGCAACACAAATGGCGATTGATGACCTTATTTGGAGTTGGGAGTTGTTGGTTGAACTATGCACTTGTTGCGAAAAAATAGTTTTCTTTGGTCAGTGTCATGACACGGTGAATCAGTTCAGATTGAGATTCCCATCACGTAACATTGTCATCACTCTTGACTATATCAATTATCTAGAAGATATTTTCAATGCATTGCAAGAATGCACAGAGTATGTTTGGTCATTTGCTCCATTCAAACTAAGAGGAGACATTTGGAACTGGGGAGCTTTCACTCCATACTATTTGGAAGGATTCCTAGCGTTTGAGCATGTGGCTGGGCAGTGGGATGCTGAAATTTACATCTTTAAACTCAACTCTCCAGAAATTGCTTATATCTTTGCTCTTGAGCAAGTAGCGGTTTCCGATTCTTATGCTGCTATCTGTGATTGTTGCGAGCAAATCGTTATTTTTGGATTCCCAATTTTGAGGTTTGGTCAGCGAGTAAGTCCTATTGCTCCTTTTTTAAGTTGTGTTTATTTTGAACAATTCGGCTTTAGAAACATTGAAATTCCGTTCTCTGCAGTTGGAGACTGGAGATTTGATTGGCATGGAGACGTTCCATTCACAAGAACAAATGCGACAATTCACATCAGAGGCGGGTTCTTGACTTGGAGAGAAAACAACATTCCGAAAAAACGTGCTTCTATTGTCATGGAAGACCTTCATCATCATGGTGAATCTATAGTTCTTGAGTGGTCTTGGGTCGCAGATGGTTTTGAAGCAATGCCTGCTAGAGTTCGAGTGACTCAAGAATGGATTTCTATGTCCTTGAACACTCACTTGGAAACAGAAGGACTGATGTATCTTGCATTTTTTGAAAGATTTGATTGGAATCCGCCTGTGGGTATTTGCGAGGATTGCTGGCAAGAAGCGTGTTTGTGTGCATATATTTGTTACGAATGCGGACGCTATCCATGTGCTTGTTGGATGAATGAACCGGGAATTCCGATTAACATCAACACGGCAGGAACGCCGAGTGGAACGCAAGTAGTCGTCTTAAACAGACAAGCAGGATCTGATATGCTGACTGGAATAGTTCCTCCGGGAGTCACACAGCTTATTCTTCAATTAATAGTTCCTTATGGGTATAGAGTGATTGAAGTTAACATCAATGGAACAATTTTCACCCATTATGGGCCGAATTATATTAATGAGTCAATGTTAGAGGGAAGACCAGATTTTATTTACCTTGATTTGGTGGGGAATGAAACGGCAATTAATATTTCGCTAACGGTTGTTGCGATCTAGATTCAAATTTCAATGATTGGATTTTTTTGGGGGATGGAGACTAGGTGAATGGCAGTTGTCAACTTGATTTCACTTTTCCCATCCCCAAAAATTCAACAATCATTGTGAGTGAATACTGAACAATGAACAATGTTCTAAGGAGTTAAAAAATGAAAAAACGATTAGTCATTATTATTCTTTCTCTTGCGGTTGTTTTTGCGTCACTTGGAATTTTCACGGGATGTGAAAATGGTGACAATGAAACAAATCACAGAGTTAGTTGGTCGGCGGAAGTCGGGCTAACAGTTTTGGCGGACTCGAACAATTCGGAGTTTGTCAGTGGTGGAAACATTGCAAGTGGCGGAGATATTCGTTTTTCGTGGTTCGGAGTTCAGAGTGGATATCAACTAGAAATTTACGAGGGCGCAACTAGGATTCATTTTTTTGCGGGAGACGGACATTTTTATTTGAGAGATGTTCGCGCTAATCGTAATCTTGATTTTAGCGTTGGGGAGATTGTCCATGTTCCAGATTGTGATGTTTGTCTTGATTCGGGAGAACATTGTCGCAATTGTTGTGATGATGAAGATTGCCAAACTTGCACTGCTGCGAGAATTAATATTATTTTCATGGGTGCAAGAGCCGGAGTAGAGTCTTGGGGGATTTATGACGCTAATGGAAATGCTTTGAATTTTAGTAATATTCCAAGCGGACATCAATTTCAAGTAAGAGCAGGCGATATTTTGACACTAAGATGGAACAGCGACATAGAAGGGTGGGGGATGTTCATGAGAATTGGTGGAGATGTCATTTTGAGAACGAACACCGATGGACAGATTGAAGAGATGGACCCAAGACTCACAAGAGACGGGGACAACTGGGAAATTGAAATTGAAGTCTTGAGGGCACATTCATTGTCACCCCTAGTGATTTTAATGAACATAACCGATCTTTGACTTGTTTGATAAAAGCCAAAAATTTTAAATGCCCGTGTGGCATGACGAAAAAAAAAGACACCATCTGGTGTCTTTTTTTGTTTGGCAAGGGCTTTCAGTCCCGCTGTTGGAGATTACTTTTACTTGAACTTCTCCGACAAAGGCATCAAAGATGCGTGTTAACAGTCTTCGACTGATTTGTCGGGTTCTGCTTGCATTCATATTCAGCATCAAACGGGTCGAAGACCCCTTGTCAACAGTCTTCGACTGCTTTGTCTGGTTCTGCTTGCACTCGCATTCAGCGTCAAGAGCGTCGAAGACCCTTGTCAAGCATCTTTGATGCCTTTGTCGGAGAAGTTCAAGTAATAGCAATTCCCTTCAAAAGGGCTGAAAGTCCTTGACAAGGGTCTTCAACTCTTCTGTTGGGGGATTTTTAGTAATAGTAATCTTTCACAAAAGTATTAAAGATGCTTGACAAGGGGGGTCTTCGACCCTTTTGACGGAGAGTGCAAATATATGCAGAACTCGACAAAACAGTTGAAAACAGTTGACAATGTTTGGTGTATGTGGTATAATTTAGATGATTTAAAGTTTGTTTTTTGGGAGGTTGTGGCGATGATGAAAACGAAAACTAAGTTTCGCAATATTGAAATTTTGGAAAAGGCTTCAAACAAAAAAGGAGATTTGTTTGGCCGATTGATGGCGGATTTTTTTCACTCTGTTGGTTTTGGTGAGCCACGATTGAACATTCACAAATCTGGACGAGAAATCGATATTGAAGCTTATCACAGGCACGAGAAAAAGATTGCAATAGCAGAATGCAAAGCTGAGCAAAAAAAGATTGGGGGAGGCGAGGTTAATAAGTTTCGAGGTGCGTTTGTTGTTGAAAAAGAAAAAAGAGAAGATAGGGAAGGTATAGACGCTGTTGGGTATTATGTTTCTTTGTCTGGTTTCACCGAGACAGAGAAAGAACAAGAAAGCGAAGCGGGAGGAAGCAGTGTCATATTGATTGACTCTCAAACAATAGTCAATGAGCTTATTAATGGTCGAATACTTGTTTCAATAGAACAAGCCATGGTTGACTTGGCGCCATTATTAATGGCTGAAATGAAGATATTGGAAAATGTTGATTTGTGTGCTTGTGAAAATGGGTGGATATGGGTTTTTTATTTTTCAAACAGCGACGGGATTTCTCCGACTCATTGTGCATTTGTTCATGCTGATGGAAAATCGCTTGTTGGAAAGTTGGCGAAGGAGTTGCACGGTTTTGAAAAGTTTAAGAATCTAAATTTATTAAACAAAGAGCATACTCCAGAAGAAGCGATTGAAAAAAAAATAAAAAAAGCAAAAGAGAGTTATTTTGATTATTTGAAAAATGAATTAGGGCATATTCAGTTTGATGGAATGCCGACAGATAACGAAAAGGGTGTTGTTAAAGTTAACTTGGAAAATATTTTTGTTCCTTTGCGTTTTGATGAGATGCATGAAAAAAGTCATTTTGAAGAAATGCACGGGAAAGGAAATGAAGCCAAAAACCAAGATATTGGACAACTACTAGAAAAAAACAAAGTTGCAATTTTGTCAAGTCCGGGGGGAGGAAAGTCAACACTAATGAAACGTTTGGCAGTAGCCTATGCTTTTCCAGAGAGAAGAAAACAAATTGCTGACAAACTTCCAGACAGAGATTGGTTGCCGATTTTTATTAGATGCAGAGACCTTGGTGAAATGGTTGGTTTGAGCATAACAGAAATTATTGCAAAAATTCCAGCAAGAGCAGAAATATTAGAACAAAAGGACGGTTTTTTTGCTTTGACTTCTAGGGCGTTGCAAGACGGCAAGGCATTGCTATTGATTGATGGGTTGGACGAAATTGCTGATGACAACAAAAGAATGACTTTCACAAATCAGTTAATAACTTTTATCGCAAAATATCCAAACATAAAATTAGTTGTCACGTCTAGGGTTGCTGGATTTAGAGTTGTTTCTAGTTCTCTAAGTGCCTATTGTAAACAGTTTTCCATCTCAGATTTGAGTCCAACAGAAATCGGAGAACTTTGTTCGAAGTGGCATAGTGTCGTTGTTGACAACAAAGAAGAAACAAAAAAAGAATCGGAAAAACTGTGTGAGGACATTGTTAAAGATGGGAAAATTTACGCTTTGGCAAAAAATCCATTAATGTTGACGGTTTTGCTTTTTGTCAAAAAACAGTCGGGATATTTACCAACCCAAAAAAGCAGGCTCTATCAAGAAATGATAAAACTTTTGTTGATTTCATGGAATTGGAATATTGATGGGCTTCAAAGAATCGACATTGATGAAGCAGAGTCCCAACTTGCCTTTGTTGCATATTGGATGACAAAAAATGAAAAACAAACGATAACAGCAAAAGAATTAAAGGAATGTTTGACGGAAGCAAGAAAGGACATGCCACATGTTCTTGCCTACACTAAAATTAGTCCGAAAGAATTTATTGACAGGGTTGAGCAAAGAAGTGGGCTTTTGATGATGTCGGGAAGAGAGCGTGACGAAAAAGATGGGTCAATCACTCCAATATATCAATTCATGCATCTTAGTTTTCAAGAATATCTAACAGCCAAAGCAATAGCTGAGGAATATTTGCCGAAATGCGATTCACATTTAAAGCCAGTCGAAATAGTTGAAAGAAATTATGAGGATAAAAATTGGGAAGAGGTGATTCCATTGCTAGCGGTTTTGTTAAAAGGAAAGGCTGAGGAAATAGTTGAATTTTTGATTAAGGCTGATGAACAGAGTGAGAAAAAAAATTTAATAGCAAAATTAGTAGGGAATTGTTTGGCGAATGAGATTCAAATCAGTCCAGAATTGCTTAAAAAATCCATAGGAATTTTTGTGAAAATGAAATTTGGTCAAGACATGGAAAACTTGACAGAAATCGTTTCAAAAAGCAAGTTTGGTGAAGAGTTTAGAGAAGTGGGTGAAAGATTATTTTTTGAAAATTATTCTAGCAAAGCTTTTTCTTCGCTTTCTTATGTTGTTGAAAAAACATTTGTGTTTAATTGTGAGGAGCAGAAAAAAGATTTAATTAAAGAAATAGTTTTAAATCTAAATAGTAGTGACAAAAGAAATCAAGTGAAAGCAATTTTGGCATCAGTAAGCGTTGCTATTGGTAATTCATTTAAAAAAACAAAGAAGAAGTTTTTTGAAAAAGATGTTTTTAAGAAACTATTGGAATTTTTCAGTTTAAATGATCCATTGTATAATAGCGTTACTTGTTGGCTGTTGTATATGACAGAGTTAAATTTGTGTTTGCCTGAATCATATAGAAATGATTTTTTGAAAATATTAATTAAACGTTGGACTGAAGAAGAGGAAAATTCTTTCATTAGAGCGCATTTTCGTGTGGCTTTGAAAAATATATTGCTCCCTACAGTTTCACAAGACGTTATTTTTGATTTGGAAAAAGTTAAAAATAAGTGCATGGAAGTGATTAAGGATTCAATCAATTCATATGAACATGGGGTCGCCATTTTGTTGGGAACTGTTTGCGGGCTTGAATTCAATAAAAAAGAAATCATTGAAATTTTTGCTATGTTAGAAAGCTTTGATGATAGTTATTATAACATAGGTCTTTTTGCGAAGCATTTGAATATTGACATGAACCTTGTCAAGGAAAAAAGACAAAATTGAGTGGGTTGATAATATTTGGTTTTAAGAATAAATGTTGCAAATTGCACAAAATAAAATAATAAGGAGAAAAAATTATGGGAAAGAAAGGTGATGGAGAGAATTTTGATTTTTTTGAGTCGGGTTTTATGGAATATGAGCGAGGAGCGCGTATTGTTAATGAACTTGCGGAGACAAAAAAGAGACTTGAGGATGAAAAGATTAGGAACACTATTGTCATGTTTGGGTCGGCGAGGATTAAACATGACACGACCGATGAGAGAAACAAGGCATATTATGATGCGACATTTGAACTTGCAAACAGGCTTGCAAGTTGGTCAAAAGAGAAATTCAAGAATAGACCAGAGGAAGACAAGTATTACATTTGCTCTGGCGGTGGTGGTGGAATCATGGAAGCGGCGAACAGAGGTGCGTCCGCGGCTGGTGAGAAAAGCACAGGGTTCACTATCAAATTGCCGTTTGAAGAAAAGGCGAATGCGTTTATTCCGAAGGAGTTGGTCTATGACTTTCATTACTTTTTCATTCGCAAATTCTACTTTGCATATTTGGCGAAAGCATTTGTTATTTTCCCCGGGGGGTTTGGGACACTGGACGAGTTGTTTGAGATTTTGACATTATCGCAAACTCAAAAAATGCAAAAGACCCCGCCATTTGTTATTTTTGGCAAACAGTTTTTTGAAAAAATCATAAATTTTGATATGCTTTTGGAGCATGGTTTTATCAGCAAAGAAGACAAAGAGTTGTTTATTTTGACAGATAGCGTTGATGAGGCATTTGAACATATCACGAAAAATATTGGCGCAAACAACTTTGTGGAATAGGTTTGGCAAAAAGAGTTTGTTGTTTTTGCTGATGTTATTGTTGATTCGCAATCTGTCACGAGGACAGGGTTGTTGCAAAAAAACAGATGAGCAGAGAGAAATACTACACTTGACACAAAAAAAGGAGAGGGGAGTATTGTTCATAAGGCACACCTAAAATGAAGTTAGCATAAAGCAAATAATCTAGGGGTGCTTCTTGACACAGAGGGGGATGACTAATGGTCGTCTCCCTACAATTTTAATTGGCTTGTTAACATATGTTGAAAGAGCATGATTAATTATCCTTCGAAAGTCGGGGTTAAATGCTTTTGTTTTTTCGGTGAATGTGGTATAGTTAAAAATGTTGACGCATGGTTGAGTTTAAGAATGTTTCTTATTACTATAATGCTGGGACGCCAGAACAGGTTCGGGCGACCAAAAAACTTTCCTTCACGATTGGTGAGGGGGAGTTTGTTGCGTTGGTTGGGCATAATGGCTCGGGAAAGTCGACTGTTGCGAGATTGATGAATGGACTTCTTGTTCCTCAGAGGGGCGAGGTTCTGGTTAATGGTGTTTCGACAAGTGATAATAAAAAGATTTTTGATGTTCGAAAAACTGTCGGGGTTGTTTTTCAAAACCCCGACAACCAAATGATTGCGTCGATTATTGAAGATGATATTGCGTTTGGACCAGAAAATTTGGGAGTGCCACCGAGTGAAATTCGAGAAAGAGTCGATTGGGCACTTGAAGCGGTTGGAATGAGTGAACACAAAAGAGGAACTCCGTTTCGATTGAGTGGTGGACAAAAGCAAAGAATTGCGATTGCTGGCATGCTTGCAATCAAACCCAAAGTTTTGGTGCTTGATGAGTCAACTGCTATGCTTGACCCTATTGGAAGAGAAGAAGTTTTAAAAACTGCGATGGAGCTACGAGAGAAAGAGGGGGTGAGCATTGTTCTCATCACCCATTTCATGGAAGAGGCAATCAAGGCGGACAAAATTATTGTTCTTAATGGTGGGGCAAAAGTCATGGAGGGCGGACGCGAAATATTGTCAATGAGCGAAGAGCTTGACGAAATTGGACTGGATGCTCCATTCGCTGCGAGAATCGCTCGACGATTGAGGGAGAAGGGAGTTAGGGATCTTGATGACGGAGTCTATGAGATTGAGGAGTTGGTTAAGAAATTAGTGAATATTGAATAATGTAAGGACGGAATTAATTTAACAACACATATTCAATATTCTATAGCTAAAAAATGTCTATTAAAATATGCAATTTAAATTATACCTATAATCCGAAGTCAATTTTTGAAAAAGTTGCACTCAAAGACATCAATCTTGAAATCGAGGAAGGTGATTTTTTTGGTATTATTGGGCACACAGGGAGTGGAAAATCGACTCTTGTTAATCATTTAAACGCTTTAACGCGCATTCAAAGTGGTGAAATTATTATTCGGGGCATTGACCTTGGACAAAAGAAGATTGATTTTCGAAAGCTTCGGAGTGAAGTTGGAATGGTGTTTCAATATCCGGAATATCAACTTTTTGACGAGAGTGTTGCGAAGGATGTTGGCTTTGGGCCGAGGAATTTGAAACTTGGGAAATACGAAATTGAGAAAAGAGTTTTTGAAGCAATCACACTTGTTGGGCTCAATTATGACGACATTAAAGATCGCTCGCCATTTGAGATTTCTGGAGGACAAAAGAGGCGTGCGGCTATTGCAGGAGTTTTGGCAATGCGTCCTAAAATTTTGATTCTTGATGAACCAACGGCTGGACTTGACCCGAGAGGAAAAAAAGAAATTCTTGATTTAATTCAAGACATAAAAGAAAAAATGTGTCCAACGATTGTGATGATAAGTCACAATATGGATGAGGTTGCAAAGCACGCAAACAAGATTGCAGTCATGCACAAAGGCGAAGTTGTTTGCGTCAAACCGCCGAAAGAACTTTTTTCGGAAAGAGAAATTTTGAAACAATTCAACATCTCAATGCCCCAAGTGACACAACTCGCAAATGAACTTGCGGACAAGGGGTTTGATATTGATAGGGGAATTGTTTGCGAAGAAGAGTTGATTGAGAAAATTTTATTGAATGTTTAATATGGAATAGGTAATGACATTTTTTAAAATGCAATCAAATTTTACCGTCCATATTCAATATTCAATATTCAATAGAAATGAAAGCCGTATCTTTTGGACAATACTATCCATCAAATTCAGTAATTCATCGCTTGGACGCGAGAATGAAATTAGTATTAGTGATAGCCTATATCACTATGATTTTTTTCGTGCAATCCTATGTTGTGTTTCTGGCGATGATCGTTTTTGCTTTTGCTTTGATTTTCATATCACGTGTTCCAGTTTTGAAAGTTCTTCGTTCCGTTCGCATGATAATGTTCTTGATGCTTTTCATGTTCATCATAACAACATTGTTTCGAGCAGGAAACCCATATGAATATGCACTTTTTGATATTCGTTTTCCAAGAATCTATCTTTCGGGAATTATTCATGCTTCTCACATGGGACTTAGAATTTTCTGCCTTGTTCTTGGAACTTCGCTTTTGACTCTCACAACAACTCCAGTTGAACTGACTGATGGAATTGAAAAATTGTTTAGCCCTTTGAAATTAATCAAATTCCCCGTTCATGAAATGGCACTCATCATGTCGATTGCACTCCGTTTGATTCCGACGCTAATGGAGGAGACGGGAAAGATAATCAACGCACAACGAGCGAGAGGTGCGGAGTTCGACTCGAGAAATATTTTCAAAAAAGCGAAAGCGATGTTGCCAGTTCTTATTCCGCTTTTTGTTTCATCTTTTAGGCGAGCAGAAGACCTTGCAAACGCAATGGATTCAAGATGTTATAAAGGCTCTAAGGGAAGAACGAGACTAAAACAAATGAAATTTCGTTGGAAAGATTTGTTTGCGCTTTTGGTTGTCGCGGTAGTGTTTTTTGCGGTTTTGGTTTTTCGCTACAATTTTTTTGACGTTGAATTTATTTCATACATTGGTGCGCTTTGGTGGGGAGGCCCACCGTAATTTAAAACACAACGCATAATGCAGAGAGTGAAAATGACAATTTCATATGATGGTGCATCTTTTTGTGGTTTTCAACGGCAAGGAGAGAGTGAGAAGTTGCCGAGCGTTCAAGAGAGTGTTGAGGGCGCGCTTTTTACGTTGACTGGTGAAAAAATTTCAGTTTTAGGTTCTGGAAGGACTGATGCGGGGGTTCATGCTTTGGGGCAAGTTTGTCACTTCGATTTGACAGAAAACCCAAACATAAAAGAAAAGAACATAATCCGAGCGCTTAACACTTTTTTGCCAGATTCGGTCAAGGTGAGCGATGTTGAATTCGTTTCAAGCGATTTTCATGCAATTAGAAGTGCAAAGAAAAAGTCATATTTTTATGACCTTTATATTTCAAACACTCCGATTCCTCCGCTTGATTCGCATGCGCTGAATATCAATGAAAAAGTTGATATTGAGAAGATGAAAGAGTGTGCGAAGTTGTTCATCGGCTCTCATGATTTCACCGCGTTTCGAGCAAAACATTCTTCTGCAAAAACAACAACAAGACAAGTGTTTAATTGTCGGTTTGAGAGTATCAGCTTTTATAACACACCAGCTCTCCGTTTCCATATTTCAGCGGACGGTTTTCTCTACAAAATGGTTCGAATAATCATCGGGACTCTCATCAGAGTTGGGGAAGGAAATTTGAAGATTGAAGAAGTAAATAGATTGTTAAATGACAGCAAAGAATGGCTTGCAAAAGTTCCCGCTCCACCGAATGGATTGTTTTTGGAGAAGGTGGAGTATTAGAAGAATAATGTGAGGATGATTTTTTTCGGGCTTGCGTTATTTGTTGTTTTCCACCGCATTTTTTGTGGGCTCGACAAAATGCAGGATAATTTACGCGAGATTACTTCATTTCACAATATTTAGTTGCAATATCAACATTGATGAATATTGAAGTGTGAATTCTGCATTATGAATTGGAATTAACACATCTTTTCCGCTTGCAAATATTTTCTAATTGGGATATAATAATTTTAAGTGGAAGAGAAAGTCTCAAGCGAATTGGTTGAGAAAGAGGGAACACTTGAGGTGAAAAAAGCGGAAAGAGCAGCTGTTACCCTCAAGAAAAAGACCTATAACAACCAAATTAAATATTCAAAAGAAGAAGAGTTGTTCAATGTCATATCGCATGGTGTTGGGGCGATTTTTGCGTCAGTTGCGGCGACTCTTATGCTAATCAGAGTCATAGCAAGAGCGGCTCTTGGCTATTATGCTTTTCCTTCTCAAGCGGTTTTTAGTATTTATCTTTTCAGCATTGGACTTATTGCGATTTTTCTCATCAGTGCGCTATATCATGCTCAACGTTTTGGCTCCCCTCAACGAGCGGTTTTTCGTCGTCTTGACCACTGCATGATTGCAATAATTATTGCATCATCATATGCTCCTTTTATGCTAATTGGAATGCTCCAAAGCGAATTTAGAAGCGACATTATTTGGGGAATAGTAATCGCGTCACTCGTTATTGGAATGGCAGTTATTGTTGTTGTTTTTAATGCAATAAACCCTCAAAGATTCAAGCATGTGAATTTCGCGGCTTATATTATTATGGGCTGGATGGCGCTAATTAGAATTGACAGAGCGTTTGCGAATTTGAGTCTTGGAGGCTTTTTGTTTCTTGTCGCAGGTGGTGTTGCCTACACCGCGGGAATATTCTTCTTCAAGAAAAAGTCAATCAAGTTTAATCATGGCATATGGCACCTTTTTGTCATAGTCGGAGCTTGCTTGCATTTTGCGAGTATTTATTTTTTTGTCCTATAAGGAGATTGAATATTGAATATGTGAGGATAAAAAAAACAAATTTGTCAACACACATCTCATATTCCATATAAACCATGTATAAAAAAGTTAATCCAAATTTAGATTTTGTCATGCGTGAAAAAGAAGTCGAAGCTTTTTGGAAAGAGCATGACATTTTTAATCAGTCGCTTGAAATGAACAAGGGAAAAAAAGAATTTTCCTTCTATGACGGCCCTCCAACAGCAAACGGAAAGCCGCATATTGGTCATGTTTTGACGCGTGTCATGAAAGACATCATTCCGCGCTATAAAACGATGAAAGGACATTATGTTCGTCGAATTGCAGGATGGGACACTCATGGTCTTCCAGTTGAACTTGAAGTCGAAAAATCTTTGGGTCTTCAAAACAAGGTTGACATTGAGAAATATGGTGTTGACAAATTCATCAATAAATGCAAAGAAAGCGTTTTTAAATATCAAAAAGAATGGGAAATAATGTCGTCTCGCGTTGGATATTGGGTCGACATGGAGAATCCATATGTGACTTACCACGACAACTACATAGAAAGTGTTTGGTGGAGTTTGGCGAAAATTTTCAACGAAGGCTTAATTTATAAAGGTCACAAAGTCGTTCCGTTTTGTCCAAGATGCGGAACGGCGGTTTCATCTCATGAGGTCGCGCAAGGCTACAAAGATGTTGAAGACTTGACGGCGATTGCAAAGTTTAAACTTGTGAATGAATCGAATACCTATTTTCTCGCTTGGACAACAACTCCGTGGACACTTCCTTCAAATGTCGCGCTTTGCGTCAATCCAAAACATGACTATGCAAAAGTTGAGTTTGAGGGCAATTTTTATGTTCTTGCAAAAGATTTGGTTGCAAAAAACTTTCATGAAAAAGAACACAAGATTGTTGAAACATTCAAAGGCAAAGAGCTTGAAAAAGTGAAATACGAACCGCTTTTCGATTTTGCAAAGAAATCAGGAGCGGTCAAAAACGATGAGGCCTATTTCGTGACTAGTGATGAATTTGTCACTTTAACAGATGGAACGGGAATTGTTCACATAGCCCCGAACTATGGCGAAGACGATGCGAGAATCGGAAAAAGATATGATTTGCCGTTCGTTCAAATGGTTTCGGAATTCGGACTTTTTGCAGATTGCGCTGGTGAGCTTTCTGGACAATTTTGCAAAAAAGCGGACAAGCAAATTGTCAAGGATTTGAAAGAAAGAGAGTTGTTGTTCTCATCAAACAGGTTCATGCATTCATACCCTCATTGCTGGAGATGCGACAGTCCCTTGTTATATTTTGCGCGTTCATCTTGGTTCATCAAAATGAGTGCGCTCAAAGATCAACTTGTCAAAAACAACAAAAAAATCAACTGGATGCCCGAAAATATCAAAGAGGGAAGAATGGGTAATTTCTTGGAAAATGTTATTGATTGGGGTATTTCGAGAGAGAGGTATTGGGGAACTCCATTGCCAATTTGGATTTGTGATGCTTGCGAAAAAATGACTGTTGTTGGCTCAAAAGCCGACTTGAGAAAACTCGGCGGACTCAAAAAAGACATCGAACTTCACAAACCACATGTTGACAATGTCACATGGAAATGCTCTTGCAAAAAAGGGACAATGAAAAGAACACCAGAAGTTATTGATTGTTGGTATGATTCTGGAGCAATGCCATTTGCGCAGTATCATTATCCATTTGAAAATGCGGACAAGTTTCATGACACATTCCCAGCTGATTTTATTTCAGAGGCAATTGACCAGACAAGAGGTTGGTTCTACACCCTTTCGGCAATTTCAACGCTTTTGTTTGGGCAACCACCTTTCAAAAATTGTATAGTTTTGGGGCATGTCCTTGACAAGAATGGAAAGAAAATGTCGAAACATATTGGCAACGTTGTTGACCCATCTAGTGTTTTAGACACCGAGGGGGCAGACGCGTTGCGATGGTATTTCTACACAAACTCAGCACCATATCTTCCATCAAGGTTTTATGGCGATGCGGTTCGTGAGTCGAAAGCGAAATTCCTTGGAACGCTCTACAACACATATTATTTCTATATTCTCTACGCAGACATTGACAAGTTTGACCCAACAAAACACAAATTGAAAGATTTGCAAAAAGCAAATGCGCTCAATTTGATGGACCGTTGGATTCTTTCGGAACTCAACTTGTTGGTTGATTTTGTTGACAAAGGACTTAATAAATATCAGATTTTTGAATCAGCAAGGGAGCTAATCAAGTTTGTTGACAAGCTGTCAAATTGGTTTGTTCGACGCTCAAGGGAAAGATTCTGGGGAAGTGAGGACAGTCTCGACAAAGTGGCTGCATTTAGAGTGCTTTATGAATGCTTGGAAGTTGTGACGCGTCTTGTGGCGCCATTTGTGCCGTTTTTGGCGGAAGATATTTATCAAAACCTTATTAGAGTGCCGAATAAAAAGGCTCCAATTTCGGTTCATCTTACTGATTTTCCAAAAGTGGACAAATCACTAATCGACAGAGTTCTTGCGGAAAAAATGGAAGAGGTTTTAAGATGCGTTGAAGCGGGAAGAAGTGCGAGAAATCTTTCAAACATGAAAATGCGTCAACCGCTTCAAAAGGTTATGCTTCATGGAGCGAGTGCGAAAGAATATCAAGACATTATCAAAGACGAACTCAATGTCAAAGAGGTGGAATTCATAACAAACCTTGAAGGATTCGTTGCTTATGACGTCAAACCTCAATTGAAAACTCTTGGTCCGAAATACGGCAAGCTGATCGGCGGAATCAGAGAGTATCTTTCTAAAAATGGTGAAAAAGTTGTTGGAGAAACTATCAATGGTGGCGAGACGGCATTTGAAGTTAATGGTGAAAAAGTTCAACTAACGAGTGAAGACTTGCTTGTTGAAATCAAGAGTGCGAAAGGATTTTCTGTTGGACAAGCGGAAGGAGTGAGTGCTATTTTGGACACGACTTTGACATCAGAATTGATTGTCGAGTGTCACATGAGAGAATTAATCTCAAAAATTCAAAATTTGAGAAAAGAAGAAAATTTTCATGTTTCGGATTTCATCAAAATCAGTATTGAATGCGACAGTGTTATAAAAGAAGTTTTTATTAAACACGGTGAAAGAATCAAAAAAGAAACATTAGCAAAAGAAGTTGTTCTTGAATGCAAAGAAGGTAAGGAACTTGAAATCAATGGCTTGAAAGTAGTGGTAAAAGTTGAAAGACTAGTTTCTTAAAGGTGATGAAGTTAGTTTGGTTGCTACCATCTAAAATTTGACGCGATGCCGAATGCGCTTTGTTAAAGTTTCATTAAAAAACTTCAAAAAACAAGATATTAGGTTGACGAGAAATTAAAAAATTTCTATAATATCCATGGCGTTGTGACAAAAAGTCATGAAGGCAAAGGAGACATAAAAATATGTATTGCAGAAATTGCGGAAAAGAAATGATGGGTGGTTTTCAGTTTTGTGGAAATTGCGGAACACAAAAAATTGAAATTCCACAAGCTGAACAACCTCAAGTTGAGGTGAGTCAGTCATATGCTGAACAGCCACAAGTTGAGATGAAACAACCACAGGAGGAGAAAACTCAACAAGAAATTCAAAGAGTTCCAACTGGCAACATTGCAACAGATTCAGTTGCCTACAATTTGAGTGTCAACAAAATCGAATTTGTTTTGACGGCGAAAAGCCAAGTTGAAAGAGGGGTGGAAGCTGTGGTTGTTCCAAACAGTCGCTTTAAAGCACCGAGTCTTGATGTTTTTAAATATGCCGAAGACAACGGTGTTCAAATAGTCAAGCGTCCATATAAAAACACGCAAGCGTGGTATGTTGTGAAAGGACAATAACATGCTATTGGAGGAAAAACCAAGTGGGATTTTTTATTAAATCTTTTAAACAACCAAAGTTGAAAGATGTTGATCAAGTGAAAGTTGGAATGACAGAGGAAGAAGTGATGCAAATAATGCCAGAACAAATGCCCGGCATTGAAGCGGAACGAAGATATCAAGATGGTGACAAAACGGTTTTAATGTGGCAACTTGCTGACGGCCCTACTAGTCATAGCAGGAACAGAACAGTTGAAATTGCTTTTCGCGAAAATAAAGTGGTTTATTCAAAAATTAGTTAGGGTAATAACAATAAAATGATTCAATCAAATTGGAAAGATTATGAAATTATTGCAACGGGCGACGGCGAAAAACTTGAACGCTGGGGCGATTTTGTTTTGCTTCGTCCCGACCCGCAAGCTATTTGGAAATCGCAATTTGATTTAAAATCCTTTAAAGGGCTGTCCGCTCACTACATTCGGAAAAGTGACGGAGGGGGCTATTGGAATTTTCTCAAACAATTGCCATCGTCTTGGAACATAAACTATCGAGAGTTGACATTCGCGGTCTCTCCAACAAATTTCAAACACACGGGACTTTTCCCAGAGCAAGCAGTTAATTGGGACTCTCTTCGAGACATTTGCCAGAAAAGTGCTGGAATAAACAATCTACCGTTGAAGGTTCTAAATCTCTTTGCCTACACAGGTGGCGCATCAGTTGCGCTTGCAAAAGAGGGGGTGAGTGTTACTCATCTTGACGCGGCGAAAGGAATGATTGAAAGAGCGAAGAACAATGCAGAACTGTCAAAAATTTCGTCCGATAAAATTCGTTATATTGCAGATGACGCTACAAAATTTGTTGGACGTGAAATCAAACGAGGAAATAAATATGATGGAATACTCATGGATCCGCCGTCATATGGACGAGGGCCCGGCGGGGAACTTTGGAAACTTGAAGATAATTTGTTTGACCTAGTAAAGCTTTGCAAAAACATTTTGTCGGACAATCCGCGCTTTTTCTTGATTAATTCCTACACCACGGGGCTCCAACCGTCAGTCCTCAAAAACATTCTAAACATAGTCCTTGGTGACCTTAAAGGTCAAACTTCGGGCTATGAGCTAATACTTCCAACAAACGAAAAAGGAATAGTTCTCCCCGCTGGGTGCAGTGGACTATGGAGGAATAATTGAATATTCAATATGGAAAATTGAATAGATAATGTTGAAATATATTAATTTAACAACACATATTCAATAATAAATATCCCATATTCAATCTGAAAAAATGAGAATACTTCACGAAGACAACCATATTATCGTTGTGGAAAAACCACAAAATGTGCCGAGCCAAGAAGATAGTTCAAAAGATTTAGATCTTTTGAGTATGGTCAAAGCTTATTTAAAAGAAAAATACAACAAGCCGGGAAATGTCTACACGGGGCTTGTTCATCGTCTTGACCGCCCAACTGGTGGAGTCATGGTTTTTGCAAAAACTTCGAAAGCGGCGGCGAGATTGAGTGAACAACTAAAAATTGGAGAGGTGCAAAAACGCTACTTCGCGATTGTTTCGGGTTATTTGCATGACAGAGTTGCTCATTTGAGCGACTGGCTTGTCAAAGACGAAAAAAATAATGTTGTCAAACGCGTTGTTGCTAAAGAAGAGGGAGCGAAAAAAGCAGAAATGACCTATAATGTTTTGGCGTCAGACGAGGGGTTAATCTTGGTCGACATCAATCTTTTGACTGGGCGCTCTCATCAAGCACGAGTTCAAATGGCATCTGCTGGCGCTCCGATTTTTGGAGATTCAAAGTATGGTTCTCCTCATTCGGGAAACCTTGCACTCTGGGCATATCAACTCTCGTTCACCCATCCAATCACTGGAGCGACAATGCTTTTCAAATGTTATCCGCCCGACACTCTTTTCCCGTGGTCAAACTTTGAGTTTGAAAAATTCATGCAAATCGCAAAACCGAGATAGGTTTTAATAAGAGAGTGGTCACTGACCACTCTCTTTGTGCTTAATATTGGATTTATGATATTTTGGTTAAATCAAACACATGAGAATATGTTTTTCCGCCATCGCCAACGAGCCTAAACAAAAGATGTTTGCCTTCAATATTTTCGACTTTCAATGTCGTTGTGAATTTTCCAACAACATTATACTTTCGTTTGAATACTTTGCCATCCAGTATCCACTCAATCTTATTAACATCTTCGCTGACAACTGTTATTATGCCTTGATAATTATCAACCTCAATTGAACGAATTTTGGGTGGGCCAATCATTCTAAATGGTTTTGAGGTGTAGTAAAGAGATTTGTGTTGTCGCTGTTTGTCATCATCACAACACACAGTAATGTAATCATCGCCTAAATCTGCTTTTAGCAAATTATGCAACCTATTTGTTTTGTCTGCATTTCTTGATCTTATGTGGTCAGTTTTTTGCCAGTCAATATCATAGTAGAAAGAAGTAATTAAAGGAATTTCTCGCTTCTTGACTTCAATTCCATATCCACCAAACCTTTCAAGATTCGCATTTAATTTCCACCTCAAAACTTCATTAAGCAAATCAAAAGTCAATTGAGCGTCAACATAATGT